>WPCK01323493.1_pt1 | contig 117740 bp, 98 predicted proteins | sample 5399851 | NCBI WGS metagenome assembly WPCK01 (sample SAMN12869471, study PRJNA574797) | sludge metagenome | isolation source: wastewater treatment of pH11 | place: China:Beijing | collected 2019-05-20 | reverse complement strand
GCCAATCCTCCAGAACGTGGCATGACCCCCATCATCAGCCCGTTAAGAAGTTTCCCGGAGGTCGACATATGGCCGATAGTGCCGTCATTCGACCATTCGGTCAGCAGGAACAGGATGCCCCCGATCAGGACGAGCACCGCGCTGGTCACCAGGGTGAGTTTGCTGTGTAAGGACAGGTGTGCCCAGCGGCCGCGCCGCCGCTGCTTCCACACTCGCAGCACGTTCAGAATCACGGGGAAGCCGAGTGAGCCGACGAAGACTCCGATGATGATGGGCAGAAGGAGCAGCCAGTCGGAATGGTGCGGGACGAGCCCTGCCTCCGTTGGAACGAACCCGGCGTTGTTGAATGCTGAGACCGCGTAGAAACTCGAATGCCACAGTGCTTCGCCGACGGTCTCATGCAGGACGAGGAACCTCGGCGTCAGCAGGGCGATGAGGACGAGTTCTAAGCTGGTCGATGTGACGATCACGATACGGATCAGCGAACCGACTTCGCCGAGCCGTGTGGTGGTGGTCTTGGTTTCGGAGGCTGCCAGGATTCTCTGCGTCAGCCCGATACGGCGCGAGACCGCTAGGCCGAGGATGGAGGCCAAAGTCATCACGCCCAGGCCGCCGACTTTGATGCCCAGCAAGATCAGCACATGTCCGAAGGTGGACCAATAGGTGCCGGTCGGCACCACGGTGAGTCCGGTGACGGACACAGCAGAGGTGGCGGTGAAGATGGCATCCACTGCGGGCGCACTGTGCCCGGTCGAGGTTGCCTGCGGCAGCATCAGCAATGCCGAAAAGATCGCGATGACCACCGCGAACGCGACAAGGGCGAGCCGTGCTGGCGATTGCCGTGCGACGCGGTCTATGACATCACGTAACCGAATGAGCCTCAGACGCTCAGGTAACGCCATTGTGCTCCTTGCTTCCTTCTCCCAGGACCTAGAACTAATGCGATGCCGGGTCACTTGGGTGTCGAGAACTCTCGACGACTGGCAGGTGGCCCATTGCTAATCATGACTGATAGCGGCGTGGTCGGCTAACGGTTCGTGGGGAGAAATCGGCCTGGTTCATGATCCTTCGGTTTCCGCAGTGCGCGTCAAGGCTCTACTATGGCGTTACTAACTGCTTCTTCACGCAGTTCGTCAGTGTCCAGGAGTTGAACAGATGCCAACGGAGATGCCTGCCACCAAGTTTCTGACTGTGGCAGAGGTCGCAGAACAGATGCGGGTATCCAAGATGACCGTGTATCGGCTCGTCCATTCTGGTGAGTTGCCCGCAGTCCGGGTGGGGAAGTCGTTCCGGGTTCCGCAGCGGGCGTTGGACGAGTACCTCGCGGGCGCCTTCTACGACGCTGATAAGTTGTCATCCTGATCTGCTCCGTTGTTCGCTCAGTGGGCGATCAATACTCGTCATTTCACTAGATGGCGATAAACCAGGTAACCTGAAAGACGGACTTTGCCGTTCCGGTGTGACCGGAGCAGTACCAACTATCCGTTCACCCGATACTGGAACGAGGAGGCCCCCATGGGTTCCGTTATTAAGAAGCGTCGCAAGCGTATGGCGAAGAAGAAGCACCGCAAACTGCTTCGGAAGACGCGCCACCAGCGTCGTAACAAGAAGTGACATTGTGAGGGCTCGGCCGGTTGGCCGGGCCCTCCGTCGTTAACGGAAACGGCCGCGCCGCAGCACCGCCCGTACAGCGAGCACAATGGCCCACAGTGCTCCGGCAGCGCTCACGGTACGCATATTGCGCCGGTTGAACCAGCGCCGGTTCCGGAAATCGCGGATCGGCCAGCCGATGGTGGCGGCGTGGCGCCGCAGGCGCCGATCCGGGTTGATGGCGCACGGGTTGCCGACCTGCGACAGCAGTGCCAAGTCGTTGAGCGAGTCGGAGTAGGCATACGAGTTCGCCAGGTCCAGATCGCGCTCCTCAGCCAGCGCGAGCACCCCGTCAGCCTTGGCCTGGCCGTGCAGCATGTCTCCGACGAGTCGGCCGGTGTACTTGCCGTGCTCGTGTTCGGCCACCGTCCCCAGCGCCCCGGTGGCGCCCAGACGTCTCGCAATCAGCTCCGCGATCTCAACTGGTGTCGCTGACACCAGCCAGACTTCATCGCCGCGGTTGAGGTGCTCGTCCAAAAGCTTTTGTGTGCCGGGGTAGATGCGCAGCGCAAGGACCTCGTCGTAAACCTCTTCGCCAATCGCCACGACCTCAGCTACGAGGTGGCCGCGCATAATCGACAGTGCCTCGGAACGCACCTGGTCGATCTGCCGTTTGTTCTCGCCCCAGGCGAGGTATCGGGCCTGGTGAATGGCGAATCGCAGCAGGTCAGAACTCTTGAAGAAACCTCTGCTGTACAGTGCGCGCGCAAGGTGAAAAGAACTGGCGCCCCGGATGATCGTGTTATCGATATCGAAGAACGCAGCAGTCTTTCCAGTCGGGGCGGGCGTCGGCGTCATCGGTCCCACTTTATCCCGAGGTGAGCCTGTGTGAAATCGGTAGGGTGGAGTGGTGGACCAGGCTGGAGGCGAAACTCACGTGGATGAACAGGCGATTGACGAGCCGTTGGTTCAGTTGCTCGTGCGCGCGAACTGTTCCCTGTGCGGGCCGGCGCGTGACGTCGTGCGGCGGGTCTGTGACGACCTCGGTGTCGCCTGGCAGACAAGAGATATCTCCGAGCCGGAGTTGGCGGAGGCGGCCAGTCGTTGGTCGGATATGGTTCCGGTGGTCCTGGTTGGTGGAGTGCCGCAAGGATTTTGGACGATTGACGAGCGCCGACTCGCGCACGCGATCCGCAGCGAATCGGGCGCGGGTGACGGCCCGCAGCGCAGCAGCGACCATGGCAACGGTAGTGGTGCAGACGAGGGCGCCGATGACGGTGGCGGTCCACCACGTCGCTTGCGCGCTTAAAGTTCCTGCGCTGCCTGGCTCCGCGCAGGGGCTGTGCTTGCCTGCGATCACTGCCCGGGTAGACGCAAGCACCGGTTAGTCGTGTTAAGCACCACTTATAACTGGTGCTTAACACGACTAACCGGTGCTCGGTAGGTATGGCCCTTCGGTGGACTTTGGGCGACGCGGGCTTAGCCCGTGCGGATCAGGCGGACTTGATCGCGGAGATGTCCAGTTCGACCTTCACCTTGTCTGAGACGAGCACGCCCCCTGCTTCCAGGGCAGCGTTCCAGGTGATCCCGAACTCCTTGCGGGAGAACTCGGTCACTGCCTCGAATCCGGCACGCGGGTTGCCGAAGGCGTCGACAGCACTGCCGGTGTACTCGGTTTCCAATGCGACAGGCTTGGTCACGCCGTTGAGCGTCAGCTCGCCGTTCACGACGATGTCGCCGTCATCGACGGTCACGCCCGTGGTGGTGAAAGTCCAGGTGGGGTTCGTGGCGGCATCCCAGAAGTCAGCCGACTTGAGGTGCTCGTCGCGCTGCTCGGCGCCGGTGTCGACGCTAGCGGCGTCCAAGGTGGCGGTGACCGATGAACCCTCCAGGGTGTCGGCGACCTCCACAGTGCCGTCGAGGATGGCCAGGGTACCGCGCACCTTGGAGATTCCGGCGTGGCGGACGATGAACTGCGCCGATGAGTGCGAAGCGTCGATGGTGTAGGTGCCCGGCTCGAGGCCTTCAGGAAGTGCGGTCACGATGATCCTCCGAATGTGAGATGAGTTGGTTGCAGAAGCAATAGTTGTAACTTATATCAATTTCGGGCTTAGGTGCAACCTCTGGGAGACTATGAGGCATGGTTCACACGACGGTTCATTTGGTGCGTCATGGCGAGGTCCACAATCCCGAGGGCATTCTCTACGGGCGGTTGCCGGGATATCGCCTCTCCGACCGCGGTCAAGCAATGGCCGCTCGACTCGCGGAGTTCTTCGGATCGCCCGAGCGTGATATCAAAGCGTTGGTGTGCTCGCCATTGGAACGCGCGCAGCAAACAATGGCACCGATCGCCGCCGCACTCGGTCTTGACGTGCGCACCGATGACCGCGTGATCGAAGCATCCAACTACTTCGAGGGCATGACCTTCGGCGTCGGAGACGGCTCGCTACGGCACCCGCGCCACTGGCCGCGCCTGATCAACCCGACCAGACCATCGTGGGGCGAGCCCTATAAAGAGCAGGTTGCACGCATGCACGCCGCCGTCGCCGATGCCCGTAACGAGGCTGCCGGCGGTGAAGCCGTCATCGTCAGCCACCAATTGCCCGTCTGGATCGCGCGACTGGCCTTCGAGGGCAAGCGGCTCTGGCACGACCCGCGCAAGCGGGAGTGCTCACTCGCGTCGGTCACCTCCATCCACTTCGACGATGACGAACTCACCTCGATCAGTTACGCAGAACCAGCCGGTGACCTGCTCAAAGGTGCCAGCCAGATTCCTGGTGCGTGACCAGAGCGTTGCCTCATTCTCAGATGTTCCCAAGTTTCATTGGCAACGATGCAAGGGTGTTCACTCAACGACACCGCTCAACCCGCACCATGGGGCTCAGCATGCTCATCGTCACCGCCGCGGTGCTGATGGGTTGCGCCCAGCCGTCCGGAAACGACGGTGATGTCATCAACCAGGGCTACACCTCCGGCGACGGCTCCGTGCGGCAATGGCCACAGGATGACCGGGGCGAGCCAGTGCGTCTGACCGGGGAGGACTTTGAAGGCGGCGCCGTTGACACGGGCGATTGGCAGGGCGACGTCGTCGTGATCAACACCTGGTACGCGGCCTGTCCGCCATGTCGCGCTGAAGCGCCCGCGCTCGTTGCCGTAGCGCAGGAATACCAAGGACGAGCACACCTGGTCGGTTTGAACTCGACCGATGAAACCGCTACAGGGCAAGCCTTCCAACGCACTTTTGATGTGAACTACCCGTCCATCGCTGACCGTGATGGTGCCGCGACCGCCACACTGCAGGGTGTCGTCCCGATCCAGGCCGTGCCCACCACGGTAGTGCTCGATCAGCAAGGACGAGTTGCCGCCCGAGTCTTGGGTGAGGTCTCGCAAGGGACGCTGGGTGCGCTCATTGACGACCTTCTCGACGAGGCAGATCCTGTCGCGACGACCGCCGATACGCCGGACGATAAGATGTCTGCGGGCCAGTCAGCCGATAATGATTCGATGGACGGCGATCAAACCAATGATGACCAGACCGAGGCGAATGACCTAGGTACTGCACCACCTGCGTCATGATGCTCGGCCAATTGGGTGCGGCAGCACCGGAGATCCTTGTCGTTGCCCAAGAAGCCGACCGCTTCGGCACAGTGGTGTTCTCCGGTGCGATGATCCTGGCGATCCCCGTCGCGATTCTCGCCGGATTGGTTTCTTTCGCGTCACCGTGCGTTCTGCCGCTGGTACCGGGATACCTGGGCTACTTGTCAGGTATCGCGATCACGAGCACTCGCCCAGCAACCAGTGTGAAAGGGCGAGGGAGAACTCGTCCGCAAAAGACTGGAAACCCGGTCGGCGCAACTGACGCGACCACCGCAGCCGCCATGTTCGCCGTTGCCGAGAAAGAGTCGGAACCGGCCGAACCGGTGGTGAACCGTGGCCGGATGATCCTAGGGGTCGGGCTATTCGTGGCGGGCTTTTCCGCCGTGTTCATTTCGCTGGGCGTGTTTTTCGGCACCGTCGGCCAATTCCTGCGCACCTGGGACACCGTGATCGAACGCGGGCTCGGAGTCGTCGTCATCTTGATGGGACTGGCGTTCATTGGTGCGGTGCCCGCGTTGCAGCGTGAGCGTCGCTGGCACATATCGCCCAATGCTGGGATGTGGGGCGCTCCACTGCTGGGGGTGGCCTTCGGGCTGGGATGGACACCATGCCTCGGCCCTACGCTGACCGCGATCAACGCGCTCGCACTTGACGGTGGGTCACCGGTGCGCGGGGGAGTGTTGGCGGTCGCATACTGTATCGGCCTCGGATTGCCCTTCGTGCTGCTCGCCTTCGGATTGGGCGCCTCGTCCCGCATCGTGGCATTCTTGCAACGCCATCGCATCGCCATCGTCCGGATCGGTGGGGCGATGCTGATCATCCTCGGAATCGCGTTAGTCTCAGGGCTGTGGGGGTATATCAGCGGCCAGTTGCAATGGTGGATTTCTGGATATGAGACGGTGCTATGACGCCTGACGACAAGCGGTCATACCGGCCCGAAGGCATTGCGGACGACGCCACACTGCTTGATGAATCACAGTTCGATCCATCACAAGACCAACCAGAACCCGACAGCGCGGACAGCCCTTCACCGGGCACCGGCAAGCCGCAGCGCAAAGCCGTTGCCGACATCGGCATGACCGGAATGCTGCGGTTCATCTGGCGACAACTGACCTCAATGCGCGTCGCGCTGTTGCTTTTGATGCTGCTGGCGGCTGCAGCCATTCCCGGCTCGATCGTCCCGCAGCGCAGCGCCGACCCCCGCGGTTACGCCGACTACATCGCGCAGTACCCCGAACGGGTCGAATGGTTCAACAAGCTGCAGCTCTTCGATGTCTACACCTCGGTGTGGTTCTCAGCGATCTATATCCTGCTGTTCATCTCGCTGATCGGTTGCATCCTGCCGCGCACCAAAGTCCACCTTCGTGCACTGCGCGCTGAGCCGCCGCGCACGCCACGTAACTTCGACCGGCTGCCCGCTCATCACCGTATCGACCTGGCTGCCGAGGCGAGTGCGGCCAGTGCCGGTGCGACTGATACGAGTCAGGACGAGCGCTCAGCAGCGCCGCGGGACTCGTCCAAAAAAATGGCCGCCCAAGGGCTGCGGTATCTCAAGGGCGGGTGGCTGCGCCGTTATCGGGTTGTCGCCGAGACTGAACCGGATGGTGTGCACGTCCTGCGGGCGGAACGGGGCTATGCCCGAGAAACCGGCAACCTGCTGTTTCACATTGCGCTGGTGGGGCTGTTGCTGTCGGTGGCGGCGGGCCACCTGCTGCATTACCGCGGTCAAGTGATCCTGGTTCAAGGGCGAGGGTTCGCCAACGCTCAAGTCGATTACAACACCTTCGAGGCCGGGGCATGGTTCGACCCGCAAGATCTGCATCCGTTCCGGATGACGCTTGACCGATTCGATGCGCAATTCCGGCTACATGATGCTGCCGCGGAAGACTTCACGGCCCATGTGACCATCGACGACAATGGCCAGGTCAGCCAGGAAACCATCAAGGTCAACCACCCGCTTGAAATCGGTGGCGCCAAGATTTATCTGCAGGGCAACGGCTACGCCCCCGTGGTCAGCGTGACGGATTCGGACGGCAACATCGCGTTTGCTGGTTCGGTGCCGTTCATCCCGGACGACAACGTGTACACCTCGCAGGGCACCATCAAAGTCCCCGATGTCACCAGCGGCGACCAATTTGGGCTCGTCGGATATCTCCTGCCCACTGCTGAGCAACCGGCGGAAAACGTGTGGCGGTCGATCTACCCTGAGCCGCTCGATCCAGTGCTGGTGCTCAGTTTGTGGCATGGTGACCTCGGGTTGGACGAGGGCATCCCGCAAAATGTATATCGGCTGGACACCAGTCGGATGACGCAGGTGACTCAGGGTGACGACGCGGTCACTATCGTGTTGCGCCCGGGCGAGAGCATCGAATTACCCGAAGGGCTCGGAACGTTGGCCTTTGAAGGCATCGACCGTTACGTCGCGCTAGACCTGCGTCATGACCCGTCCTTGGCTTACGTGCTGATCTCTTCCGTTGCGGCGATGGTGGGCCTGGCGATGTCACTGTTCATACCACGGCGCCGAATGTGGCTGCGGGTGCGAGACGGTGTGGTCGAGGCGGGCGGACTGGCCAAGACCGACGACTTCGGGTTGGAACGTGCAGTACGCTCACTTGCGGAGGCCGCCGCATATGGGCAGCCACTTGACGACCGTGACTCGGATACAGTTACGTCAGATTAACCATACGGCTCATCAGCACTGAGGGGATCCACCGATGAACGCCGCACAGATTAGCGACATCCTGACCTGGGGCACCGCCACGGCATATCTGATTGCCATGGTGGCGTTCACCATTAATCTGGTGACGGGCCGCGGTGTTGTCGCAAGCGAGGACGAGCCGGACGAGGACGCCGCCGCCAGTGAGCAGCGTTCGCAGCGGCGGCGGCAGAAGTCGTTGGGGATCGCGAAATCGGTGTTGATCCTTGGCGTGCTCGTCCACATCGCCGCCGTGGTGTTGCGTGGGTTCGCCGCGCAGCGCGCACCGTGGGCCAATATGTACGAGTTCACTGTGGTGGGTTCGCTGGTCGCAGTGCTGGTATTCGTGATCGTCGCGATGCGCCGGAAGGTGTGGTTCCTTGGCGCTCCGGTCACCGGGGTTGCCACGGCTGCGATCGTGTTGGGGTTGACGCAACTACACGTGGTCGCCGATGGTGTGCAACCGGCGCTGCAAAGCTACTGGCTGGTGCTGCACGTCGGTGTCGCCGTGGGCGGTACCGGAGTGTTCACGGTGGGCATGCTGTTCACCGTGCTGCAGTTGTTGCGCGATTCTTACGACAACGGATCGACATTGCTGCGTGGCGAAGGCGCTGCCGGACGGGGCAAGCCGATCCTGAAAACCCGGCTGTTGAATCTGCGCTGGCTGGAGTCCTTGCCGCGCGCCAGCACGCTTGAGGTGCTGAGCTTCCGAGTGAACTCCGTGGCCTTCGTACTGTGGACTTTCACGCTGATTTCCGGAGCTATCTGGGCTGAGGACGCCTGGGGACGCTTCTGGGGTTGGGACCCGAAGGAAGTGTGGAGCTTCGTGGTGTGGATCGTCTACGCGGCATATCTGCATGCACGGGCGACGCAGCGATGGACCGGCCGCCGGGCCGGCTACCTGGTGCTGGTCGGTTACGCCTGTGTGCTGTTCAACTTCACGGGCGTGAATCTGATCTTCAACGGCAAGCACTCGTACTCCGGGCTGTAGGCGGCGCCACCCGGCCCCGCTCCGGGGTCTGCGCTGTCCTACGCGTTCGGGTGCCAAAGGGGCGAAACCACGTTGTCTTCGGGTGCCGAGTGTGGAAGTGGGGTGCCGAACGTGGCGTTGAACGTGCGTTATTGACGGAAATTACGGCACCCCAATGCCACAAACACACGTTCAACCGTGTGTGTTCTAGAGGATGACCGGCATGGATGAAAATGGCACCCTAAGAACTGCCGTGATGCTGTCGGGGCCACGGTCGTATGCGATTGACGCAGTGCGGCACTGGCTGGCGCTACTGGTCGGATTCAGCGCGGTTTTCATCGCATCGTCCGGAGGTCAGATCTTGACAGATACTTCGCTCGAGAGTGCAGTCGGATTATTGAGAATCCTTGGTGTGCTCGCAGTCGCAACACTTTTAGGTCACGTCCTCGTCACCTGGATTCGCAAGGTCGTGTCGCTAGCAGTCTCGGGTTTCTTCACATGGGTGTCGCTGGTTGTCGTGATGACGGCGATGATGATCGGCGCGGATGCGCAAAGCTTTGTTGCTAACTTCTGGTACTCGGTCTTTATCAGCGTGCCGGTGGTATTAGCCGCTACCGTCTTGCGTGTTTTTGTGCCTTGGTTCCAAGTGCACCTCAATGGGCGTGCGGTGCGGCCAAGACTTGATTCGTCGCAACGGTAACCGATTCTTTTGCTCTAAAAATCAGATAATCTGACACCATCGTTGTATGCGGATTTTGACGGCGGCCGAAGCCTCGAGGCAGTTCTCACAACTGCTCGATGCGATTGAGCGCGGCGAGACCGTCATGGTCACCCGAGGCGGTCGTGCAATAGCAGAATTCCGGCCCGCGCCGGAACACACTTGGGAGTCGCTCAAAGTAGAACTACAGCGGCTTGAAGCCGACCCGTCGGATGATGATTCCCAAGTCATTCTCGACGAGACCAGAGCACTACTGACGCCTGGGTCAGACCTGTGGTCCGAAGAGTAATCATCGACACCAACGTGCTTGATGTGTTTCTCGACCAGGCAGAGATACTGGAATACACGACGAAAATGGCCGTTCACATGGCAGGCTTCTGGCCCATATTCGTCGGACGGGCTCCGCAAGAGGGGCGCATGACCTGATCATTGCGGCGCACGCCGCCGAGACGGGGCGCGTCGTCATCAGCCGTGATGTCGCTGCGCGGTTCGGTGACCTGCCGGGTGTGACGTGTATAGAAGCATAGGTTTTGTCCATCGGAGGGGTGCGTGCGTAACGCAGCGTTCGGCACCTAATGGCTGAGGATGATGCCTGTGTTTTTGGGCTATTCGCAGAGAGGATGGCCTCTTTAGGTGTGCGGCAGTACAGCATTGAATGAGCCGTTTGGTATGGATCTGCCGAGTAGTTTCTACGATGAGGAACGCTCGGCTATCAGTGGATATTGGAACTATATCGGGGACCTTTTGACACGAACGTGTGAATAAGACGGGTGAAGGGTCGGTTGCCCGTTGGGCGCGTGTATGAAATTGAACTACTAGAAGGTCGCCAGCGAAGTCTGACAAGGTCGCCGCTTTCTGTGTTTGACTCGCTTCTAGGAGTTGGCGATGCTTGGGCGCTGATTCACACAGCGGACCGACGTTGGGACGGTATCAGCGGCGCGTGGCAGTGACTCGAAGGATGGAAGTTACTTGTCGTATCTCTGAGCCTTTCGAGTTGTCGCACCGGAAAGTACGGCTCATGTTCGTGACTTGTTTGCTGGTCGTTGACCGCGGGTAGTCAGAGCAAATAGCGGGCACCGGTCGGCTCGACGAGGCCACGCGCGAGCCTATCTGCTCGTTTCAATGCGTTGGGGATTCGATAAGGTCCTGCCATTGCGGCAACGCGCTCGGCTGCCTACGCCAGACTAATTCCACCTGGCACCGTGACGTACAGGGGTTTGCTTGCTGATCCTCGTACGACTTTGACCGCGTGGGTCGCGGTTCGAAAAGCGGTCTTTGCAACCGCGATTACCGGAATGTCAAGTGAAGCAGAAACGTGTGTTCCGACTGCACGGTTGAGAATAATAGATCTGGGCAGACGACTAGGGCTGCTACTCGTCTCGGGGTATCAAAGTCGTGTTAGGGGTATCAAATATGGTGCCCCGAACACGACTTTGATACCACCACTGGCATAGCGGGCTTGTCTTGGTGCCTTCGCGGGCTCACTACTCGACGAGCGTGGCGTGTACGGTGGTCGAGTAGCGCAGCATATCGAGACCTGTTGGTGATCTCGATACAGCTCCTTCGTCGCGTACTCAATCATCAGGTTTGGTCGTCGAGTAGCGCAGCGTTCGGGCCCTAATGACTGAGGAGAAGGTAAGCGACGTGGCGGGATTCTTCGGCAAGATCTTCGGCAATAAGGACGAGTCCGATCACGGGGGTGACCCATCCGCTACGGCTGGTCCGCCTCCGTTGGACGAGGTCGGCAAAGCGGTGCGCGACCTGGTGATCGCGGAGTTCGCTCGACACGACATCACCGCCACCCTCGACGACACTGGCGACGAGTACGCGCTGCACCTGTCCAACGGCTCCATCGCGTTCTTGGACAATATGATCGCGAACGCGCGTGAGATCGAACGAGACGAGTGGCCACAGTTCGTGAGCTACATGGTCACCGCCCAGCTTGAAGCACAGAACCGCACTGAACCCGAAGACATGAGCGAGGACGAGTTACGTCAGCGGATCCGCACCCGGCTGCTCAGCGACGTCGAGGACGACCTCGTAGACACCTCGTATGCCAGAGCATTCGCGCCGGGAATCGTTCAAGCGCTCTGCGTTGACTACCCGGACACGGTCACCACGCTGCCCTCGTCCGCTCTGGACTCCGTGGCCATGACCGTCGATGACCTTTTTGCCCAGGGCCAGGCCAATACCGATGCCGAACCCATAGGCGAACAGTTCGAGATCAACGAGTTCGTCAAAGGACTCACCGGTGATTCGCTATTCATAGCGTCGAAGGCCGCCAACCTGGGAGCACTCGTCCCAGAAGTGACCGGAACAGCGCCGCTCGGAATCGTATTCGCCATTCCGAACCGCAGTCTGTTGCTGTACTCGGTCATCACGCAGGACGAGTGGATCAACCAGCTCATGGGCGTAGTGCAGACCGCTGACAGCCTCAGTTTCAGCCCAGACTTCCACCACCCAGGAGGCCTGGTCAGCCCATATACCTACTACTGGGCACCCGACGGCACGGTGGAGCGGATTGGTGGTCGCCAGGGTGAGGAAGGCGGCGAACCGAAACTTGCCATCGCACCGTCCGGGATCTTCAGCGAGTACGTCAACATCGACGAGGGCTCTGAATCTAGTTGAGATCGCCTGTGATGCCTTCATCAAGTAGCGATGACCAGTGCGTTAGCGTAATGACCCAGCAATATGTCGCCTGGTCCTTGTAGGCTGAAACCCATGAGCGAGGACACAGACAATCGCGACCAGCGCGCTGACGGGCTCTCTATCAGCGTGAATCAACTGACCAAGCAGTTCGGCCAGGTCAAAGCGGTAGACAACCTAAGTTTCACCGTCAAGCCAGGACGAGTCACCGGCTTCCTGGGGCCTAACGGGGCGGGTAAGACCACTACCTTGCGAATCCTGTTGGGATTGGTCCAAGCGACGAGCGGGACTGCCTTATTCGGCGGTAAGCCGTATACGACACTCGAGCACCCTGCTGCTCGGATCGGAGCAGCACTCGAAGCCAGTAGCTTCCATCCGGGCCGCACTGCACTCGACCACCTGAAGCTCTACGCACAGTCAGCCGGGGCCACGACAGATCGCTGTACAGAACTGCTGGAGTTCCTTGGGCTAGGTCCAGCGGCAGATCGCCGGGTCGGCGGATTCTCAACCGGTATGCGGCAACGGCTGGGACTCGCCACGGCGCTGCTCGGTGACCCCGAAGTGCTCATTCTGGACGAGCCCACCAACGGCCTTGACCCCGAAGGCATCGCATGGCTGCGGAACTTTCTGAAGGACTTCGCGGCCGCCGGCCGCACCGTGTTGGTTTCCAGCCACGTGCTCTCTGAAGTGCAGCAATCCGTCGACGATGTTGTGATCATTGCTCGCGGGCAACTCGTCCATGAATCCCCGCTTGTGGAACTGAACGCACTCGCGGTGCCAGCGGTCATCGTTGACGGGCCGCAGCCCACAGCCTTGGCAGACCTGGTCGAGCAGCAACAGTGGACCGCTCAGTCGGTTGGTGCACACGGCGGCGCGCTGCGGATTCAAGGAGTGCGAGCAGCCGAAGTTGGCGCGGCAGCCTTCGCGAACCGGATCGAGTTACACCGGCTCGAAGAGGACGCGCCGAGTTTGGAAGAGGTGTTCTTGCGGCTTGTGGCTGAGGGAGCGCCAGCCCTCGCGATGACAGGAGCAGCCGCATGAGCAACGGAATCCGCACCGAGATTCGCAAGTTCTTCTCCACCCGAATGTGGTGGGTGCTGCTGATCATGCTGGCTGCCTACATGATCTTCCTGGCGGCGACGATGGCGTTCTCTTTGGGCTACGGCGCCGAAGACATGTCGGGTGAGGCCGTCGAAGTCGACCCGTTGGCGCAGGCAAAATCGGTTTACACCATCGCGGTGTCATTCGGGTATGTCTTTCCGGCTCTGATCGGAATCATGTCCGTCACTGGTGAGTTCCGACACGGCACCATCGTGCCGAGCCTGCTGTTTGAACCATCTCGAACAAAGTTCCTGGTGAGTAAACTCATCGCCGCGTTGCCAGCGGGAGTGCTCTACGGACTGGTCGGAGTGCTGTCCGGGACCCTGGCGGGAGCAGGCACTCTCGCGATCATGGGCGAAGATCCTATGCTCGGCGAAGCGTCGGTGTGGCGCTCCATTGTGCTGGCCGTCATCGCGCTGACGGTATGGACCGTGGTCGGTGTAGGCATCGGCAGTGTCATCTCCAATCAGGTGGCCGCCATCGTGGTGATCCTCGCCTTCACGCAGTTCGTCGAACCCATCGTGCGCATGGCCCTGCCTGCTGCGCTGAACGATGCCGGTGCGGCGATCTCCGCATACCTGCCAGGAGCCGCGGGCGAAGCGCTGTCAGAAGCGTCGTTCTACGCCACCATGGGTATGGCCGACGTGCTCGCCTGGTGGCAGGGAGCACTCGTCCTAATTGCCTACGGTCTGGTATTGGCCTTCATCGGACGAGTCACCACCCTGCGTAAGGACATCGCCTGATGGTGACGGCATGACCGACCCGGCTCAAGCCCGAAAGCTCCAGATGCCGGCGCATGGTCACGGTCACTCTCACGGCGGCGGACACGGAGCTGTCTCATCAGATCGCCGCGGCCGGATGATCATTCTGGCGGTGCTCGTCCCAGTGCTGCTGGGCACTGTGGTGGGTCTGATCAGTCTGTGGCCGTCCGCTTCGTCCCTGCCGGATCGGCTTCCGATGATGGATCCTGACGCGGCTGTGATGAGTGCGCAGATCACTGGGCCAGCCGACGAAGACCGAATGCTGGCTCCGGCCGTGTTGACCGGGATCCCGGACGAGTCTATTGAACGACTGCAGGCTGGCGGCCATCCCATCCCCGAGGTCGGCATCGATATTTGGGTCAACATGCCCACGGAACAAATGCGGGTAGGGGTCTCCGATGGAGCGAAGCTTCGCATCATCTACCTGCCCTACGCCGTCGGGGTCGATGACGGTAGTGGCAATGAGGCAAGCCCTTATGTATTCCTCGACTATGACCGCACGGCTCCCATCGGCGTGCTCGCCATCTTCTATGGGCTGTTGGTCTTGGCGGTGGCACGATGGCGCGGGCTAGCCGCTTTCGTTGGATTGGGGCTTTCAGTGGCGGTGCTGGGCTTCTTTACACTGCCTGCGTTGCTGGCTGGGCGGCCGCCGATGTTGGTGGCCTTGGTCAGCGCCACGGCGATCATGCTGGTGTCGCTTTATGTCGCACACGGAGTTTCGGTGCGAACTTCTACTGCGCTGCTGGGCACGGTGTGCGGGCTGGCGCTGACGACGGCGATTGCTTGGTGGGCCACCGGGGCAAGTCAGCTCACTGGACTGACCAGCGAAGAAGCGCTGATGCTTCCCGTTTATGTGCCCAACCTGGATATGCGTGGCCTGGTGATGTGCGGCATCGTGCTGGCGGGCCTCGGTGTGCTGAACGATGTCACGGTCACGCAGGCGTCTGCGGTGTGGGAGATGAGAGCCTTGGCACCGCAGGCTGGCCGTTGGGCGCTGTTCCGAGGTGCCCTGCGCATCGGACGAGACCACATCGCCTCTACCGTCTACACGATTGTCTTTGCCTATTTAGGCGCATCGCTGCCGCTGTTCATGCTGGTCATCATGCAACAGCAGGCGGTCGGAGTCTCCCTGACGTCTGGTGCAATCGCTGAAGAAGTGGTGCGGACACTGGTCAGTTCGATCGGACTGGTGCTAGCTATTCCGATCACCACTGCCATCGCCGCGGCGATGGCACCGGATGCCGTCTTGAACCTGTCAGAAGTGGATCAGCCTGTGGTTATGGGCGGTTCCCCAGATGATGATCTGGATGACGCCGCCGCACTCAACGACAGTGAGATTTCCGAATCGCACGAAGTGGAATTGACGGGACAACAGGGCGATCAGGACTCTGGTTCGTCCTTGGGCGGGTCTGTTGGCGATTGAGCGGAGTCGTCCGAGGTAGATGGTGTTTCGTTGCCAGCGTCACTGATCGGAGGCTCGGTGGTGGCGCGGCGGGCGCGCTCGTCCAAAAATCGTAAGAACTCGGGGTCATCGTCCGGGGCGACCGGCCCGGGTTTTTTCGCAGTCTTGCTGATGACAAGCCATATGATCGGCCCCATCACCGGTAATACGATCACCAGGATGAGCCACAACCAGCGCGGCACTCCCACGTGGCGGTACCGAGGTGCTTGGTAGCAATCCACCGCGGCATAGACAGTGAGTGCTGCGGCGAGCAAAATCAGCAGATTACGCATCCTCCTAGCCTAGCGGGATTCTGCTGTTTACTTCCTTGGCATCCAGTAACTAGGGGCGAAGTTCGTAGGTCTTTGCATCGGCTCACTGGCGAGTCGTCCACTCGCGGCGCTGTATGGAGATGGTTAGCGGTCTTTGGCCAAGTCAGTTGGTCGCCGCCAGGCGATGTCAATAGTGAATAAAGTGGCGGTAGCGATCCAAGCAAGACCAGCGGTCAAACCGCCATAGATCACGGTGTCTGGACTGATCGGGTAATTGCGCAGCACAAGGGTCGCAACGGCTGTCGCGGAAGCCAGAGTTCCTGCGAGGAGTGCCTGTTCGGTCCACATGAGTAGTGCGAGTGAACGCCCAGAGGTGCCGGACAACCGATAGGCAGCGAATTCGCTGAGCCGCACTCGGTTGATCACGGCTGCTGCAAAACCACCGAGTATCCCGATCAAGAGTGGCAAGAACCGGGATGCTCGTTTGAGGTATGCCGCGACCGGATCAATGTTCTCTTGGTGGGGCGTGTTTGCGACAAGAGGTTCTGATCCATGCGCCTGTAACGACGCGAGGGCGCGGTCTCCGGCTTCTTTAGGGTTGCCGTGTCGCTCGAACACGACCCGGCAACTGTCGCCGGTTTGTTGATCAGCACGCAGCGGGACGAGCACCATTGAGTTTGTATCGATGCCGCTGGGCTGTGCCGGCAACACCATTGCTTGAGCCACGTACCCATCAGGCAATTTCAGGTTGAATGCTGGGCCGGATTCACGCAGCGCGGAGCCGACGAGCGCGCCGTGTGTGGTGAGTTCAGGAAATAGTGACGACGAGGCAGCTGAGATGATCATGCCGGTGCCAATTTGGGGGACGTCGTAAAATCCGATTCCCTTGACCAGACCCGCACGATCGACACCGGGTTGGTCGGCCAACGCCTCGCACGATGCGCGGTCAATTTCGACCGGCTTGGAGGGATCTTGCGAGGTCAGGGTGTAGACGAGCCTGCCTTGCTGTTGCAGGTCTTTGAGTTGGTTCTCGATCCCCGTTGATTCGATGGCGCTGATCGCGGCCAGCCCGGAACCGGCGAGAACGGCGAGTAGTACCGCGGGAAAGAGTTTGGCCCGGAAGTCAAAGACATTGCGTGCGGCTTCGTGAAGGAATGGAGCGAGCCGCCACCTGTCACGCTGCATGGCTGAACTCCTGACGCAGATTCACTTGGTGTTCGGCAGCCTCGACAAGGAGCGGGTCATGTGTGGCAACGATGATGGTTGCTCGTGACCGTAGCGAGAACAGCAGCTCTGCAACACGGCGAGTGTTGACTGCATCTAATGACGCGGACGGTTCGTCGGCAAAGACGAGGGGTTTGCGGGTCGCGAGTGCCCTCGCAAAGTTAACGCGCTGTAACTCCCCGCCTGACAGAGACCGTGCACTTTTGTTCGCCAAGTCAATCATTTCGACTTGGGCGAGTGCCGACAGCGCATCGTCGCGTGCTTCGTTCCACTGTGCTCCATCGGCGAGAGCACCGATCATCACGTTTTCCAGAGAGCTTCTGCCGCCCAACGCGTTTGAGCCTTGTGGCACCCAGGCAACCATGGACGCATCAAGCGGTGTCCTCTGGTCAGCTGCTACACCACTAATAGTTCCGGCACGAAGTTTGATGTATCCGGCCATGGCTGCGAGCAACGATGATTTACCGGAGCCAGAAGGGCCAACCAGTGCTGTGACCTTGCCGTGTGGAAAATCTGCGTCGAGATCTTCGAAGACTATGCGTTTGCCAAATCCAAGTGTGGCACCACGAACTTCTACCCGCATGACGTTGCCACTTCAGCAGGGAGTGCTGTGGGATCACGTACCACGCTCTTGCCGATCAGATCAGCAGGTACCCCGATACTTCCCAACTCACCCTTGATCATTTGGAGTTCACTGATTGCTACCGGTTCATAGTCGGAGCCACTTGAAGAAACGAAGACGCAGGTGACTCCGCTGGGGCTGGCATAGATGGCACTAGATGGAACAGCACCTGTTTCCGTGACTGAATGTGTGGTGATTGTTGCGCCACTGTAGAACTCGGTGGCAGAGCCGCTACCTGGTTCACCGTCTACGTCAGAATTGACAGCCCGGCCAGACAGCGAACCGATCGCGACAGCGTCACTGATGAACTGATTGATTTCAACCAGTTGATCTTCTGGGATGATTGAACCAGCAATGTTGATGCTCGTCTCGCCGCTATGCAGGACGTAACCATCTGGGGCAGAAAGATCTAGTGGTTGACCGAGATCGGGATCAACAATAGTGACTGACTGCGGCGGGCCGCTGACGGAAATGATTTCTGTGCCTGGGTTGACCTCGTCTCCAATGGTTACCGGAATTGTTTTGACGAGTTTTACCTCGCGGGGAATGAACGCCACGTAAGATGTGGCGAACTCTCCAGTGTCTTTCACTTTTAAGACGTCGCGTTGTAGCGTCTTGACCGCACTTTCGATCTGGCTCGTAAAGGTGTTTGATATGTCGGCCTTGTCGAGGGTGCCACAGGCAACTAGGTACTGAGCAAGTGCTTGCACATCAGTGCCTTTGTCTTTGACAGCGAGGTCACGGAAGAGCGGGGCTTTTGCTCGGTAGGCAAGCACTGGAACGTCATTGATGTCAATAAGCGCACGGCATTGTTTGACGGATTTTCCGGGGCTCAGATGGACCGCTGTGACCAGGCCGGAGGCCCGCACTGCCACTGAGGCGGATTGACCGAACCCGACTGACAGGCCCACGCTGGTGGCTTGGTCTGACGAACGTGAGCCGACTGGAATCGTGTCCGGCTCAACAGGAGTGACCCGTTCAGCTTCGGCTTCCTCAACTGCGGGCGCGACCATCGTGAGAACCGAGACGGGGATCGCCCAAACCGCGAGCAGCGGGAGAACGAATATCAGCGAACGCCACAACCCCCGCCCGCGGCCACGCTGTTGATGCTGACCTGACATTTCGTGAACCTGTTCGTTCTGCTCTGTGTGACACCGGTGTGCCCAGTGACGGAAATCGCTGTCACGGGACTTTCCTTATGAACAATCTAGTCGGTCAAACCCGGTGTGGACTTGAGTTCTTGCTAGTGGCAAGGTATTCCGGTGAACCGGTGGGTTGCGGATGACGGACTGAATCCGCAACCCACCTGCCACTGTCAACCGACTAGATAGTCGTCACGGTGTAGACGGACCCGTTTTTCACCACGCGGTGCTCGGCCTTGATGAGTGGGTAGCCGCTGGGACTGTTCTGGGTGACGGCGTAGTTCCCTGCAGTATTTGTCGCCCACGTCGCCCAGTACCTTGTCCCCGTGGTCGGGACTTCGTAACGGATACGCACCTTGTAGTAACTGCACAGAGGTCCGGTGGCGTGGCGACTGCCGGCTTTCTTGGTGGATTGGTTGTTCCAGGCTTCCCAAGTGCCATAGATTCCGGCAGTGCCACAATACTCAGTCTTGGTTTGGGTGGCGTTGGCCGGTGCCGCCAGGAATCCAGTGGCGACCAGGGTGACTGCGGCCGTGATGACAGCCGCGAATTTGTGTCGGAATGTCATGATCCTTCTCCTCGTTGAGTCGGGTTGCGGTTCGTCGTTGAACCGCCAGTAAGCAGCGGATTTTTACTGCTTAGGAAATACTCTATACTTAATAGTGGGAAAGGCAATTGGCAAAGGAGCTGAGTGCGATGATCTTCAGATGTTTTGGTCAAACAGTTTCTGCGGCATTTGTCGCTTTTGTTTGTCTTGTTGGGATTGTAGGCTGTTCGTCGGGTTCGGGTGAGTCGGTCGCGACGGAGATGCCGACGGCGGCGGCGGTGGCGTTGAAATGGAATGAGGGGTTTGACCCGGAAGACCTGGTTCGTGGCACAGGGTATGAGATGTCTGACGCGCAGCGTGCGGTGTTGGCTGACGGCGAGATTACCTATGACGAGTATCAAGCGGCGTTCCAGCGGTTTCGTGCTTGTGCTGGTGCTGCTGGTGTCAATGTGGAGGTGATGGGTGAGGAGAATCAGGTCATCGATTACCGGTTCGAAGATGTGGGTGACTCACTTGAGCGGCACGATCAGTGTCTCGCCGAGGAATTCGACTCGGTCAATACGCTCTGGGGTTGGCATCGTGACAACTGGGGCGTTGAGGCCGGGGTGTTGGCGGAGTGCTTGCGTGAGCGGGGTGAGGAGCCGCGGCTGCTGGTGTGGGAGAAGTCTGAGCAGTTGCGGGATATGGGTGTTGATCCGCAGGTCGAGTGTCTCGATGCCAAGTTGGGTCCGGATTTCTCTGGCTAACTCGACCGAGCCGGAGTAAAGAACGGCTAGGCTGACTAGGTGCCTTTCCTGATTTATTCCGCGTGGCGCCTGCTTCTGCTTTTCGCCTCAGCCGCCGGGCTGTATTGGGCGGGAATGCGAGGCTGGTTGCTCTGGGTGGTGGCGGTCTTCGTTGCACTGCTCGCCTCGTACGCTCTGCTGAACAGTCCTCGCACCCGTGCCGCGGAATACTTGGCCGCCCGCCGTGTGCGCCGTGACTCCGGTCACCGCTTCACGCCCCAGCAAGAAGAAGACTTCGCAGACGAGGACGCCGCGATTGATCGTGAAACCAGCGCAAATGACGGCGAGTCCGAAGGTCCGTCCGAAGAGCCGCAATGAACCCGGAAGAAGCTCGAGAAATCGTCGGATCGGGGGCTAGTACACCGGAACAACTTCTAGCGGCACTGGAATACAGTTCAGCATTGGCTCCGCAAATCGCTGGCCACCCGCGTGCTGACGTTCGAGTGCTTGACGCTTTGCTCGCACTGCAAGACCCACAAGTCGATGCCGTGCTGGCATGGCGACAGCCACCGCCCGGCGGCTGGGATCGCCCGCTCATTCTGGTTCGCCTCTCACCAGATGCCGTCATCCCGCAATCGTCAGCGCAGACCAGCCAGAACGACTCCCATTACCTGATCGAGGGTTCACGAGTAGCTCGAACATTCGGCACACCTAACGAAGATGCTTCACTGCCAGGAGGCTTCGTTGGTGCTGGTTCAACGAATAACGAGCGGAAAAACCCGCGACGGAAGCGTTGGTTAGTTGCGGCCGCCGTTGTCGCACTGATTGCGGTGCTTGGCACTGCCGCAGTTTGGAAGTGGTCTCCGTCAAAACCGGCACCGGGGCAAGACGTCACGATGCGCTCGTACCTCACTATTCCGGAGAAAGCGTGGACGCTGACGCCCAACGATTTTGCGCGAGCAGCGAGCCGCGCTGGGCTGGCGTTCGGATCGGAACCGATATTTGTCTGGCAAGGACATGGCGATCGCGGGCTGGTCACGGTGACCGCCGAGAGTTCCCGCTTGATCGGTACTGAGGGACTGATCGCCGGAAGACATGAGGTGAACGTGCACTTCGGTGTTGATCTGACCAAAGGGGTCATCAACTGGGTGATAGATTCCCAAAACTTCGAGGACGGCGACGAATACGACAGTTGTCGGCTCAGCGGTCAAGACCTGGTCATTTGTACTTATTTCAATCAAGAGGGTGAGGCGCGTGAAATTGCATTCGACGGTCGTACCGGTCAACGCCTAGTTACCCCCAATGGTTCTTGGGTTGGTGCCCATGGTCTGATCATCACTGCAACGCCGAACCAGCAGGAAGGTTTTGTGCGTTTCGCTGCGGTTCGTAACGACGAACGGTTGTGGCATAGCGATGTGTCGCTTGCAGCCGACTATCTTGAGACACTTGTTGCCCATGCCGATGATGATTGGGCATTCACGTCATTTGAGAATGCCGCCATTGAGGACGCTGTTGTTCTGCAGGTCAGCAGACCAGTGACCTGCGATTTCGACGAGAGCGCATACGAGGATGACGAAGTCGTGGTGTGCACCGAATACAACTCAGGATCCACCTATATCGCTCTTGACTCGGCCAACGGCGAAGAACTGTTGGTTTCAGAGGAGCCGCTGCACTGGCGTCAGGGGTCGCGCTGGATCACGGACACTCCGCCTCAACCGGTTTCAGAAGAAGACCATGACTGGCAGCCATATCAAGTAATAGACACAACCACAGGCGCTACGACACCGTTACCCGTGACAGTTCCCTCCGATATTGGGCTGACGACCAGCGTGCAGAGCGATGGTGACGTCGTCCTAGTGCAGGCTGCGGGCGAGATCACTGCTTTTCACATCGGGAATTGGGATGTGCCCTTATGGGAGGCAAAGGTCTCCGAACCGGAGGATTATGGCGTATCCGTCCATCTGGGTGGCGGGATAGTGGTGGTTGATGTGCCGCCGTCGGCGGATTCCGCTCTTCCCAATGAAGTGAGCGGACGCGACCTCGGCACCGGACAACAACTCTGGGTCCGCAACGCCCACATCATCGCCGTGGACAAACAGGTGGCTATCGTAACTCCCGGTTTTACTCAGGCAGTTGCGGCGTTCTCCATCGTGGATAACAAGGACTATTGGAACCACCAGCCCGCCGGATGGGTTGAATCAGTCGGGTCTTGGCTGGTGGACTGTGATGTGAACCAAAACTGCGGTGGCTTAACTGCTGCGGAATGAACTACAGGTCATCTTAGCGATCGGCTCTAGCGGCCCAACACCAGCCCGGCCCCCAGCAACAGGGCAAAACCGAGTTCATACAGTCCAGTTCCGGCGAGTACCGGTATGAGGGCTCGTCCCCATACCCCCGCCAACACCGGCAAGGACAACAACACCGCTGGCGCCAGCAACAACAGCACCAGCAGGCTCCATCCGGACGTCCAGACCGCAGTTGCCGCCCCCAGCAGGAGCGGCAGCCAGATCATGACGACATAGGCGCGACGCGCCCGCCTTTCGCCAAGCCGCACCGCCAGCGTTCGCTTCCCGGCGGTCAGGTCCGTTGCCACATCGCGGATATTGTTCACCATCAACAGCGCGCACGCGATCAAGCCAATCGCCGTGGCTCCCAGCACACCGGGAATCGACACAGTATCTGCCTGAGTGAACTGTGTGCCGAGCACTGCCACGAGCCCAAAGAAGATGAACACCCCGACTTCGCCCAGACCGCGGTAGCCATAGGGATGACGTCCCCCGGTGTACAGCCAGGCGGCGACCAGTGCCACAGCACCAACCGCCAGCAGCCACCAGTGACCGGAGACAGCCACCAAGACCAACCCGATGACGGCACCCAGACCGAGCCAGCCGATAGCGGCTCGCTTCACCGCGTTCGGCGAGGCCGCCCCCGAGGCCACCAGGCGCATCGGTCCGACCCGATCCAGGTCAGTGCCCTTGACCCCGTCGGAATAGTCGTTGGCGTAGTTCACGCCGATCTGCATGCACAGCGCGACACCAAGCGCCAGCAGCGCACGGATCGCAGACCAGTCACCGCCATGGATCGCCGCCGCAGTACCAACGACAACCGGGGCGGCAGCCGCCGGGAGAGTACGCGGACGGGCGCCTTCAAGCCACTGCGCGGCATTCGCCATGATGCTCCTTGGAGGTTTTGACGACGAGTTCTCCCACGAGGCTACGACACCTGCGTGCGATTCAAGATCTCTGCGACTTGTTCGCCGAGCGTGAGCCGGTCATATTTGCCCGATCCCAGAGTCGGGAACCGCGGCAGCTGAACCACAGCGAGCGGCGTTGCGGCGCGGCCACAGGCAGCGCGAATAGCCTCCGAGACGGCCTGAGAGAACTCGTCCTGTAATAACGCTGGCGATGAGCCGGTCACCGCCACGACCACCCGCTGCCCCCAGTGATCATCAGGCACACCAAGGGCCTGCACCTCGCGATGCTCGCCGCGAGCCTGCAATAAGGCGGCAGCCGCCTCGGTCACCGGTTGCAGTGGCACATTTTCACCGCCACAGATAATCACATCGTCCGCACGGCCCTCAAGGATCAGCCGTCCCGCCACGATCTGACCGCGATCCTGAGTGCGGAACCAGCCAGCGGTGCCATCAGGAGCGTCGGCGGTCAGCGGCTCGAGATCACCGGCGGCACTCAGGTAACCATCGGCAAGGACCGTCCCAGCCAGTAGGACTCGTCCATCGGGATCGATCTGGATCCGTACCCCATCCAGCGGCACTCCGTCATAGACGCAGCCGCCGCTCGTCTCAGTCATCCCGTAGGTGACCACGATCGGCAGCCCGGCGGCGCGTGCGCGTTGCAATAGCGTCGGCGGGGCCGCGGCGCCACCCAACAAAATCGTGTCAAAAGTCTGTAGCGCTGCAATACCGGCTCCATCAGCAAGGAGCCGGTGGAGTTGAGTCGGCACCAGTGACACATATTTGCGCTCAGCGGTCAGCTGCCGCGCCGCCCGGGAGAACTCATCCTCAGTAAAAGATCCCGCTCGGTCCATCACCACCGGAGGACTCCCGGCCAAATGAGAACGCGCCAAAACCTGCAGCCCGGCAATGTGGTCAACCGGCAGGCACAACAGCCACTGGCCCGGCCCTCCGATGCGCTCATAGGTGGCAACGGCAGAAGCGCGCAACGCTGCGCCGGAGATTGCGACTCGCTTTGCCGCACCCGTCGACCCCGAAGTGCTCACCACCAAATGACGGCGCTCGCCAGCAAGAACATCTACGATCCGCTGGGTGGCGTCGGTGACGAGTAGATCGTGGTTTGGGTGATCTGGGGCGCGGCTCACCCTTCTAGGGTAGGGCTGGGCTTAGGCTAAACCTTGGTGTCGACACGATCGGCGACGAATGGAGCGATCCACGAGAGGGGTTCGTAAGTGAGACGACTCGAACAAGGTTCAACTGGTGCTCGGCAGCGTGGCGCAGCCAGGCGGGTGCGCCTGTCGGCTGTTGCGGCCGGTACGGCTTTGGCGCTGGTCGTTGTCGCCGGATGTGGTGACGATCCGGAACCAGAGACCAAAACCGTCTTGCCGTCAGTGACCCCCACCCGTGTGGTCGCCCCGGCAATCGAAGAGGTCAGTGACGCCCTGGCGTGGCCATTGACAGGCGAGGTCTCAGACAAGGTAGCGAATCGTCCCGCTTTGTCGATCAAGGTCGAGAACTCACCGGCTGCTCGCCCGCAGTTCGGGCTGGAGAAAGCCGACCTCGTCTATGAAGAGGTCGTCGAAGGCGGTATCACCCGTTTTATCGCCGTTTACCAGTCGAAGAAGCCTGACGAGGTCGGTCCGATCCGTTCCGTGCGTCCTATGGACGCCAATATCGTGGCGCAACTGGGTGGTCTGCTGGTGTACTCCGGCGGACAGTCCGCCTTCCTGGGGCTAGCGCCCGCCGCCGGGTTGCAGGTCGTGTCCATGGACAGCGGTCACGCGGGATTCTCGCGCACATCGAGTCGGCGCGCGCCCCACAACGTGATCGGCGACCCGGACAAATTCTGGGGTCAGGTGAAGAAGGGTCACAAGAAGGTCCCCAACCCTCCATTCGTGTTCGCCGAATCCGAGGACGAGGCCACCGCTGTCGTCTCCGGCAGTGACGCCAAAGAACTGGCCGTGACGATGTCGAACGGTCACCGCCCCACCTGGACTTGGGATGGCGGCGAAGGCGTGTTTCTTCGGTCTGAAGGATCAACTCCGGCGACGTCCGCAGACGGCACTCGCTTAAGCGCCAAGAACGTGGTGGTGCTCGAGGTCGAGATCCGAAACACCGCCTATCGTGATCCAGCGGGCAACCCCGTGCCCGAAACCATCGTGATTGGCTCCGGTAAAGGACTGGTGGCCACCGGCGGCAAGACCATCACGGTCAAGTGGGAGAAGAAGAAACAGAAGTCGCCGTTCGTGCTCACCGCCGACGGGGAAGAGGTGCAACTCGCTCCCGGAAACACCTGGATCGAACTGATGCCGTCAACTCGGTCATACGAAATCCAATAGGCGCCGATTCAAAGAATCTTCGCCGTTCGATTCCTAGTAGACCAACCAGGGTTGACCAACATTGGTTTACTGAACGTAGTATGTACCCATGACTCAGGTAAAAATCCAGTACGCGAAGACGCACCTGTCTGCGTTGATTGCGGCTGTGGAACAGGGTGAAGAGGTTACGATCTCTCGCGGAGACCAGCCCGCGGCCAGGCTTGTTCCGGTGGATATATGCACGGAGCGCGAACTTGGATTCGTCGCATACCGGGTGCCGGATGATTTCAATGAGCCGTTGTCCGAGGACGAGTTGGCCCAGTGGGAGGGCGCTCGGTGAGATTCCTTCTGGATACCCACAGCCTCTTGTGGGCACTCACCGAGCCGGAAAAACTTGGTCATGAAGCAAAGCAAATTGTTGTCGACCGGCGTTCATCAATCGTGGTCTCCGCCGTGAGTGCATGGGAAATTGCAACAAAACAACGGCTCGGAAAACTGCCCCAAGCCGACGTGCTGGTTGCAGGGTACTCGCGCCATCTAGATCGATTAGGAGCTGTGCGACTTCCCATCGTCGAGGACCATGCGCTGCTTGCCGGAGGCCTTGATTGGGAACACCGTGACCCCTTCGACCGCATGCTTGCGGCTCAAGCGATGATCGAGTCGTTGACACTTATCACCGCCGATGAAGCATTTCGAGGGATCGCGGGTTTGCGTCTGGTGTGGTGACCGGGATACTTCACCGAGAGCTCGTGCACCAGGCACAATGGAAACATGGACACTGACCGCAGCGAAGAGTTCCGTGAGGTGTCCAATCGGCTTGCCAAAGGCGTGGCCATCATCACCGCCCGGTCGCGCGGTCGCGATCATGCTCGCACCGTCACCGATGTGATCGCAGTGTCCTGGGACCCTCCGACCATGCTCGTCTCGCTCTACTCTCTAGGGCGCATGTGCGAGGCAGTCGAAGACGCCGGACACTGGGCTGTCAGTTTCCTGGCCGCGGAACAACGCCATATCGCAGGGTGGCTCTCCGAGCCAGGCACACCGTTGATCGGACTGCTCGACAACATTCCGCACCACCGTCGCGACCTGGACGGCCCCGCACTGATCGACGATGCATTAGCGTGGCTCGAAGTGCGCACTACAGCTTCGGTCGAAGTCGCAACCCATACGCTCGTCGCGGGAGAGGTCACCTGGATGTCCGCCGCTGAAGGCGACACCCGTCCCGGTTTGCTGCGCTACCGAGGTTCATATGAGGAGTCGGCACAATGACGAACGACCACCATCTCGGCGATCACCGTACTAGTGGCCACCGTGTTATCGATCTGCGTGCGGGCGTATCCGTTCTAGTCAGGACAGACGCAGCGCTGTGCGGGCATGAGAACGTACCAGTCGCGCAGACTCTGATCGAACGGCTCGAAACGGCGATCAGGCAGTGGGTCGATGCCGATGTCGCCCCTGTGATCGCGAGGGAGCACTCGTCCGCCGACAAGTCGACTGACCGCTGCGAAGTCACCATCGCCCTGACCGGAACCCCCGAGCAGGTCGGTCAGTTCGGGCCGGAGACCGACGAATCCTTCACCATCGAAATCGACGAGCAGGTACGCATCAGCGCGGTGTCCTTCGGCGGGGCAGGACACGCGATCAGTGCGCTGACACAGTTGGCCGCCACAGACACCCCCGGCAGCCTGGAACCAGCCGTTATCCACGACCAGCCCACCCATTCCTGGCGTTCACTATCGGTCGACCTGGCCCGCAACTTCGTCCCCGTTGACCTGTTGCGCGAGGTCATCGATATTGCAGCCGAGATGCGGCTCAACGTGCTGCACCTGCACCTGACCGACGATCAGGGATGGCGGCTCGACATCCCCGGATTGCCAGATCTGGTGGCCCGGTCCAGCCAGAGTTCCACCCTGCCGGGCGGCGACGGCTACCTGAGCATCGAGGATTTCACTCAACTGCAACTATTCGCTGCGCGCCGCGGGATGGTGCTCGTCCCCGAAATCGATATGCCCGGTCACACGCACGCCGCGCTGTACGCGCTGCCGGAACTGCGCGGCCCCAATGACGACCCGCATCCCTACACCGGAATCAATGTGGGCTTTTCCAAACTGCACCGCGATAACCCGGCAACCCGTCCATTCATCGCCCAGGTCGTGCGTGAAGTCGCTGCAATGACCACCGGTCAGTGGCTGCATATTGGTGGAGACGAGTGCCATCAGATGACGGACGACGAGTACCGGGAATTGGTGCAACCCGCAGTGGCCGAAGTGCTGGCAGCGGGGAAGACCCCGGTGCTGTGGCAAGAAGCAGCGAAAGTCTCACTTGACCCCAGCGCCTGGGTCACCGTGTGGGATCTGCGAGCTGGGTTGCCTGCCGGGGTGCGCGAACATGCCGAGCGGGGCGGCAAGGTCATCGCCGCACCTGCGCCCATGGCCTACCTCGACTCGAAGTACTCGCCCCGGGACACCGTGGGACAGGACTGGGCGGGCTGCGCCACATTGCGATCCGCCTACGACTGGCGCATTTCAGAACTGCTGCGCGATGATCAAGGACCAGTGTCGGTCCATGGCGTCGAAGCCGCCATCTGGACTGAGACAATTCAGGGCCGCGCGGACTTCATGCACATGCTGCTGCCACGGCTGGCCGCAATTTCCGAGATCGCGTGGATGGGCGACCAGACGCGTGATGTGGACGAGTTCGTCGCACGAGCCGAGGCACGCTACGGTTCCGGTGTGAAGCGCTGAATCTGAACGCGCTAAATCCAGGTTGGTGACCACATGTGCACTAACCAGAACAAGTAGGGCACGTTCCAGGCTGTCCAGATCGGGTAGAAGAACAACGTCATCGCGGCAATTGAAGCCAATGCAGCGGCGAACCAAAACTTCGTGTGCCGCAGCCGCCGGGCGGCGACACGAACCCGCCTGCGAGCGTTCAGCTCCGCCCGGGTTCGCACCCCGTCCGGTGCCGTCCGCGCCGCCAATTCCACATCACGCGGCGAAACGGTACACCGCTCCAACAACACTTGGGCCGCGTAGGCGACCGCGAGCGCCGCGAAGGGTGCCAGAGCCACCATGTAGAACGTGAAGATCGTGCGATGAGCGAAGAAGAACCAGGGCACCCACACTGCGCAGTACCCGGCGATGACGGCTCCGGCACGCCAATCCCGATGATGAATGAGCTGCCATAGCGCAAGGCCGAAGGCCGCCACCGCGAGCCACCACAACAGGGGGTTGCCAAGCGAGGTGATGACCTGCACGCAGGTGTCAGAGCCGCCGCACGGCCCTTCGGTCTCTTCCCAGTAGAACGAGGTCGGCCGCACTTGCAACGGCCATAGATAAGGATTCGCCTGGTAACGGTGCGGGTCGTCCAATGTGGCGTGGAAGTCCAACATCGTGGCGTGGTGGTGCCACCAGGACCGGCCCGCGTCCCACCAGCTCTGTAACCCGTCGGGCAACCAACTGGGTAGCGCAGCAGGATTTTCGGTATGCCACAGGCGCCCCCAAGACTGCGGGTGGGCGAACCACGACCACCATGACGCGACGTAGGTGACCAGCGCTGTTGGCACCAGTGCCCCGAAGGCGGGAATCGCATCGCGCACCAGCCAGGTCCACCCCCAGCGCTGTCCCGCCACTGCTCGTCGTGCGCCCAGGTCCCACCACACCGTGACGATGCCGAAGACCGCCAAGGCGTAGAAGCCGGACCATTTTGTTCCGCAGGCCAGCCCCAACGAGACACCCGCGGCGAGCCGCCACCACCGCCAGCCCAGCCCGGGCTTCACCATGCTCAGGTCGCCGCCCGCCGCCATCATGGTGGCGGCGCGTGCCGCAAGACGATGCCGGGACTGGAACCGATCAGCGACTAAGCAGGCGAAGGCCACCACGATGAAGAACATCAAGATGCCGTCCAGCAATGCGGTCCGGGCCAGCACAATGCCCATACCGTCCAGAGCCAGCAGGCCGCCGGCAACAGTGCCCATGACGGTGGACCCGAGGATGCGCCGCGCGGTGCGAGCCAGGACGAAGATTGCCGCTGTGCCCAATAGGGCGGTGGCGAGTCGCCAGGCCCAGGGGTTTTCTACGCCACCGAGGCGGATGCCCCATCCGATCAGCAGTTTTCCGACCTGGGGGTGCACGGTATAGGTGGCGCTTGTGCTGTATAGATCGGCTTGTCCTGCGGCGAACTGGTCGTTGGCGTCGTCGGGCCAACGTGCCTCGTAGCCGAGTTCAGTCAGCGCATACCCGTCCTTGACGTAGTACGTCTCATCGAAGACGAGTTCGGCTGGATTCCCGAGGTTGATCAACCTCAGGAGGCCACCCAGCAAAGTGACTAAGGCTGGGCCGAGCCAGCCCCACAGGCGGTCGTGGGCAGTCGATCCGAGGGCGAGTTCTCGGGGACGAAAAAGTAGCCGATGAAAGCGGTCGAGGTGATCCTGATAGGACGAGTTCTGCTGTGCCTCGTCTGACGTGTCGCCTAAGACCTCTGGGGCGGCGGGCTCGTCAAGATCGTGCACCCGGCCCATGCTACCGAGTGCTGGTGTATTCCCGGTTGCCGCGGGGACGAGTTCTCCACAATGCGGGTGTGGGGAGTCCCCGCTACGAACAGGCCTGGCATATTCGGTGGTAAGCCGTAACAATGGGAGAGTGATCGAATTGACCGAGCCGCAGACATGGACCATCATCTCGGTGCTTGCTGCCACGTTGGTTGGCACCATCGCCGTCATCACCCAGGTCATGCTGCGCACGATTACCGGGCAGATCACGTCACTGCGTAACGAGATGACAACTCAGGTCGGTTCGCTGCGCAGTGAGATGACGACCCAGGTCGGTTCATTGCGCAACGAGATGGGTTCATTGCGCACCGAGATGGAGTTGCGTTTCCAACGGGTCGATGACCGACTGGGCGGGCTTGACCGCGATATGCAGGCCGTGGCGAAACGCGTTTTCCCGGAATCTTCGTTTTTTCAGCATCCCAGTACTCCACTTTCCCGCGAGTAGTAGTTGGTATCAACCGGCGATTGCTGGTGGGTGTGACACCCTAAAGACCATGAGTGACTCGTCCGCCGGAATGCTCGTGCTAGCCGCTACGCCGATAGGAAACGCCGCCGATGCCTCCCTGCGGCTGCGCGAACTGATCGAGACCGCCGACCTCATCGCAGCCGAAGACACCCGCAAATTCCGCGACCTCGCCCGCCGCCTCGACGTCACCGTCAGCGCCAAGGTCATCTCACATCACGAGCACAATGAAAGAGCCCGCACGGGCGATCTGCTTGACGCAGTCGCAGCAGGGCAACTCGTCCTGGTGGTCTCCGATGCCGGAATGCCCACGATTTCCGACCCCGGCTATCCGCTGATCGCCGCAGCCACCTCCCGCGACCTACCCGTCACTGTTGCGCCCGGTCCTTCGGCAGTGCTCACCGCGCTCGCCATCTCGGGGCTTGCTACCGACCGGTTCACCTTCGAGGGCTTCATTCCACGTAAAACAGGGGAGAAGCGACGCACGTTCGAAGCAGTCGCCACCGACCCGCGCACGCTGGTGTTTTTCGAGTCGCCGCACCGAGTACGTGAAACCTTGACGGTCATGGGCGAGGTGTTCGGCGACGAGCGCTCCGTCGCCGCGTGCCGGGAACTGACAAAAACCTACGAAGAGGTGCTGCGCGGCAGCATCAGCGACGTACTGGAGCAGTTGCCCGAGACCCCGCGCGGCGAGTTCGTGATCGTCGTTGCAGGCGCACAGCAGCAAGCAGTGAAAAGCATGGCAGAACTCGTCGGCAATGTCATCGAACTGACTGATCACGGTGCGCGGCTCAAGGAAGCAGTGGCGCAGGTGGCTGCCGGGCATGGTGTTTCAAAACGAGAACTTTATGAGGCTGTGCTCGCCACCAGGTGAACACTGTACTCACAGCGGTCCGACTCGCATTAACATGTCAGGTATGGCCCAGCCGTCTTGTTTCTACCTGACCACGCCCATTTACTACGTCAACGATGCCCCCCACATCGGTCACGCCTACACCACAGTGGCTGCCGACGTGCTCACACGGTGGCACCGGCAACGTCAAGAAGAGGTCTGGTTCCTCACCGGAACCGATGAACACGGCGAAAAGGTGCTGCGCACTGCCGAGAGCAAGGGTGTCGCACCGCAGGCGTGGGCAGACAAACTCGTTGCCGAAGAATGGCTGCCGGTACTCGACACGCTCGACGCAGCCAACGACGACTTCATCCGCACCACCGACGAGCGCCATGAGGTCGCCGTCCAGCGCTTCATCCAGCGCCTCTACGATGACGGTCACATCTACAAAGGCAAATTCGAGGGCCAGTACTGCGTTGCCTGCGAGGAATACAAACTGCCGGGCGACCTCGAGGACGGCACCGGCGAATACGAGGGTCAGCAGGTCTGCAAGATCCATGGCCGCCCTGTCGAGACCCTGTCGGAGGAGAACTACTTCTTCCCGCTGAGCCAATACGGCGACAAACTGCTTGAACTGTACGAAGCCCACCCGGAATTCGTTCAGCCCGCATCTGCTCGCAACGAGGTCATCGGCTTCGTCAAACAGGGCTTGCGCGACCTGTCGATCTCCCGATCCAGCTTCGACTGGGGCATCGAACTGCCGTGGGACTCCTCCCACGTGCTCTACGTCTGGTTCGACGCGCTGCTCAACTACGCCAGTGCCGTTGGTTTGGAAGACGAGTCGAAGCAGGACGAGTTCTCCCGGATCTGGCCCGCCGACGTGCACTTGGTCGGCAAGGACATCTTGCGGTTCCACGCGGTGATCTGGCCCGCCATGCTATTGGCTGCGGGTCTGCCACTGCCCAAGACGATCTTCGCGCACGGCTGGCTGCTGGTCGGCGGCGAGAAAATGTCGAAAACCAAACTCACCGGCATTCATCCGCGCGAGATCACCGACGTATTCGGCTCGGACGCCTTCCGGTACTACTTCACCCGTGCCGTCCAATTCGGTCACGACGGGTCATTCTCATGGGAGGACATCGCCGCGCGCTACAACGCCGAACTGGCCAACGGGTGGGGCAACCTTGCATCACGTGTCGCCGCGATGGTCGGCAAATACTTCGGCGGCACCCTGCCCACGCCCGGTGCCCTCACCGATGCTGAGACCGACCTTGAGGCGGTCGCCGCGCGGGCGGTCGCCGACGCGGAAGCGGCCATTGACCGGATCTCCCCCACTGACGCGGTAGCCGCCGTCTGGACCCTGGTTGAGGCCACCAACGTGTATCTGACCGAACAAGAGCCATGGAAGGTCGCCAAGCTCCCCGGTGAACTGGACGAGTCCGGTGCCGGGGCCGGTGGTGGTCGTCTCGCCACCATCCTGGTGACCGCTGCGGAGGCCTTGCGCTCGCTCGCGATTCTGCTCAACCCCGTCACCCCCCAGGCGGCCCAGAACCTATGGACGATCCTTGGGGGCACCGAGGCACTGGGCGAATTGGACAAGCAGCCGGTCGCGGACGCCGCCGCTTTCAATGGCTTGCCACAGCACGTGACCATCACCAAGGGCGCACCACTGTTCCCGCGTATTGAAGACGAGTCCGCCGACAGCAAGTGAGCACTCGTCACCGAAGGAATCACATGCGCGCCGATGACCGCCGAACGACTGATCGTGTGAGTGAAAAGCCGTGAGTAAGAAATCCCGCGACCGTTCATGGCCGCCGCCACCCGCCACGCCGTTGCCGCACCCGGTGGTGGACAACCACACTCACCTTGACTTCGTTGACGATGTGCTGGAACCGGGCGTCGCGGTGCCGAGTATTGCCGAGCATCTTGATGCAGCTGCTGCGGCTGGAGTGGATCGACTCGTCCAAATTGGATGCGATCTGCCGTCTGCCCGCACCACGGCGGCCTGGACCACGCGCTACCCCTTCTTAGGCGGGGTGGCGATTCACCCCAACGAGGCGCCGCTGCACGCAGGTGTCCTGGAGATCGGTCCGGACGGGCTGGAGCCGCGCCCGCAAAGTCACCACCGTGTTGACCTTGAGGCGGCGATAGCCGAGATCGCAGACCTGGCGCGTAGCCATGACAATATTCGTGTCATCGGAGAGACCGGTCTGGATAAGTTCCGCACCGGTGAACGCGGTCTGGCTGCGCAGACTGAATCCTTCCGGGCGCATATCGCACTGGCGAAGGAACTGGGGCTCGCACTGCAGATTCACGACCGCGATGCGCACCGGGAAGTGCTCGACGTGCTGCAGCGTGATGGCGCGCCAGAACGGACCGTCTTCCACTGCTTTTCCGGAGACCGTGCCATGGCGGAGTTCTGTGCCGGGCAAGGGTGGTACCTTTCCTTCGCTGGACCGGTGACGTACAAATCCAATGACGAGCTACGAGCCGCTCTGCGAGCGGTGCCGCTCAGTCGGGTGCTGGTGGAGACCGATGCGCCGTTCTTGCCGCCACACCCCTATCGGGGTCGTCCCAATGCTCCCTATCTGGCGGCGCTGACGGTGCGAGCCATGGCCGAATATCGCGACGAAGATCTGGCGCACGTCTGCAGCACAATCTCTGAGACCTCGGAGCAGATTTATGGCCCCTGGCCAGCGCATCTGGGCCGAGAGCTCCCCGAGTTACCCAGTGCAGTCGACGGCGGAATCATGCCGAAGTTGGGTCCTTCTCCCCAATGATGTGACCAAGGGCACTCGCCATGGCGTTGTCTTTTCGTTATCGTGTAACGAGTTGTCCTACCCGAAATATGCCCTGCGAGGATTGAAGTTAGTGACTGATCCGAAACGTACATCCGCTCGACGCCGTGTGACCAATTGGGTCGCACGCGGCACAGTTGTGGCTGTGTTGGCTGTCGGGACGGTCGGGTACGCCTCGGCACATAAGCGCATCGAAGTCGACCACAACGGTAACGTCGTCACGGTCACGACCTTCGGCGGCACAGTTGCCTCTGCCCTGGAGGCTGCAGGGATATCGGTGGCAGATGGAGAGATCGTTGCTCCAGCGCTCGACCAGCCCATCAGCGATGGCGACCAAGTCGCCGTGCGCCTCGTGGACGGCGGCGCAGATCTGATCACCCGCGCCAGCGCGGCATCTCGTTCCGCCGCTGACCAGCGTGGTCCGCTGGTGAACGTGACAGTCGCCATTGACGGTCAGAGCCAGGAATTGGCCACACACGCCGCCGACGTGCGTACGGTGCTCAAGGAACTTGATGTCGTGTTGGTTGAGGGCGATGTCGTTTCTCCAGGTCTGGATGAGGTCTTGACCGATGGGGCGACAGTGACGGTAGCAAGTGCGGCGACTGAAACGGTCACCGTGACCGAAGAGATTGCTTTCAAAACGAAAAAGGAAAACGACTCGACCCTCGACAAGGGTAAGAAGGTCGTTAAAACCGAAGGCACAGCCGGTGAACGCTTGACCACCTATTCGATTCAAGTCGTTGACGGCGTGGAAGTCTCCCGCGTCGAAATCGCGTCTGCTGTGGTCTCCGAACCACGCGACAAAGTCGTGCGCATCGGAACCAAAGAACCGTTCAGCGTGCCCACCGGTGCGAAGGTGCAGCCAGGCTCGGCTCGTGCGATTGCGAAGAAGATGCTGAAGGATCGCGGCTGGGGCGATGACGAATTCAAGTGCCTCGATGCACTGTGGCAGCGCGAGAGCGGCTGGCGGGTGACGGCCCACAACACTTCCTCTGGTGCCTACGGCATCCCGCAGGCGATGCCCGGTTCCAAGATGGCCAGTGCGGGCGCTGACTGGAAGACTTCCGCCGAGACTCAAATCAAGTGGGGACTCGGCTACGTCAAGGGCCGTTATAAGACGCCATGTGGTGCCTGGGCGCACTTCCAGGCCAAGCACTGGTACTGAGGCCCACGACTGCGGTGACAACGTCCGTTTCCCTGCTGGGTCCTGCCCAGATCCGCGAACTAGCCGCGACCCTCGATGTCACACCGACGAAGGTGTGGGGGCAGAACTTCGTGCACGACGCGGGCACAGTCCGCAAGATTGTGCGGACCGCCGGCGTCGCTGAGGGGCAGCACGTCATCGAGGTCGGACCAGGACTAGGCTCTCTCACGCTCGGGCTCGTTGAAGCCGGGGCGAGGGTGACGGCCGTCGAAATCGACCCGAAACTAGCGGGGCAACTGCCACACACCATGGAACGCTTCGCCCCTGATCAGGTCGGCAATCTCACGGTCATTAATCAAGACGCATTGACTGTGGATGCTCTGCCTGGACCGGCACCGACCGCGCTCGTCGCCAATCTGCCCTACAACGTGGCCGTGCCGATCTTGCTGCGTTTTATGGCCCGGTTTGCTTCCATCTCGCGGGCGCTGGTCATGGTGCAGGCCGAAGTCGCGGACCGACTGGCCGCCGACCCCGGTTCGCGTACTTACGGCGTGCCGTCAGTCAAAGCCCGATGGTACGGCTCAGTGCGCCGTGCGGGAACCATCGGACGGGCGGTGTTCTGGCCGGTGCCGAACGTCGATTCCGCGCTGGTCGAAATCGTTCGCGGTCCGCAGCCCGATACGCTCGCGAGCCGCGAACAGGTCTTTTCCGTCGTCGACGCAGCTTTCGCACAGCGGCGCAAGACCATCCGCAAAGCTCTGGGAGCACTCGTCCATGAAACCGCACTATTAGACGCTGCGCTGGACGAAGCGGGAATTGATCCGCGCACTCGAGGCGAGGAACTTGATGTGGCGCATTACGCGGCGCTCGCTGGTGCGCTGGTGGCAGCCGGAGCTCCCATCTTCGAACGAGGAAGAAACGCATGAACGAATCGCTGAGCACGTCGGTCACTGCGCGCACCTGGGGCAAAGTGAATCTGTCACTGCGTTCTGGCCCGGTGGATCATGAGGGCTACCACCCGCTGCGGACCGTTTTTGCCTCGTTGTCGCTGCCTGAATCCGTCACGGTGAGCCCTGCTGATGAGCTTCGGGTCTCGGTGCAGGGTTTACATGCGGACCGGGTGCCATTGGACGAGTCCAACCTGGCCGTTCAGGCCGCGCAACTGCTCGCCCAATGGGTGGGGCGTTCGCCCGATGTCGCGATTGAGATCACCAAGGGTGTGCCGGTCGAAGGCGGTATGGGTGGCGGATCCGCTGACGCGGGTGCCACTCTGCTGGCGCTGAACGAGTTATGGAATGTTGGCCTGCACCGGCGTCAGCTCGCAGTGCTGGCGCGTCCGCTCGGGGCCGACGTTCCGTTCACCGTTGTCGGTGGCGTGGCGCTCGGGACCGGACGCGGCGACGTGATCCAGCCGTTGGAATCAGCGGCACAGTTGCATTTCGCTTTGGGTTTCCAGGACGAGGGATTATCGACTGCCGCAGTGTACCGGGAGGTCGACGCCATGGGTGTCAGTGCGCTGCGCGTGGATGCGGAACGTGAGCTTATCGACGCGTTGCGCGCTGGAGACCTGGCGGCTATCGGTGCCTGTCTTCACAACGACCTGCAGCCGGTCGCACTGGCCTTGATGCCGCGATTGGGGGATGTGCTTTCGGTGGCGTCCGCTGCTGGTGCGTTGGGCACCGTGGTTTCAGGGTCTGGGCCGACGGTCGCGGCGCTGGCGCGTGATGCGGAGCATGCTGCGGGTATCGCACGTGAGTGGGATGCTGCCGGGGTGTGCTCGTCCACTCTTGCGGTGACGTCCGCCCGCTGAGAGCGGCTCGCACCTCGCTGGTTGAGCCTGTCGAGACGGCTCCGCCCGTTGGTTGAGTTTGTCGAGGACACTGCGCCTGTCGAACTTGTCGAGACCACCACCCACCGACCCACCCCTCCAGCCGGTCACCCAGCACTACCCACTACCAGTGGTAAACCGTCGCCAATTTTGTGACCTTGCCTAGTATGCGAGGGAGGTTTGCGAATTTTGCGACGGTTCACGGATTTAGTGCAGACGCGGACACTCTACCCCGCCACTGGTCAGGGATGGGCTATGAGTCCTCTAGCGTGCCGAGCACGGCGCGCAGCGCTTCGATGAGGTCCTGTTGTTGTTTGGCCGAAATCGGCGCGAGCAGTGCCTTTTCCACGGTCAGTAGATCTGTGATAGCGGCATCGACCTGGTCGAGGCCCTGTTGTGTGGCGGTCACCACGACGCCGCGGCGGTCAGCTGGGTCCGCTTCGCGGGTGACGAGTCCTCGGGCGACGAGCCGGTCCACCCGGTTGGTCATTGTGCCGGAGGTAACCAAGGTCTGTGTGGCCAGAGAGCCCGGTGACAGGCAGTAGGGGGAGCCTGCGCGGCGCAACGCGGCGAGCACGTCGAATTCCCAAGTTTCTAGGTCATGACGCGCGAATGCCTGACGACGAGCCTGATCGAGCCGCCGGTTGATACGACTGATCCGGGACATGATCTCAAGCGGGGCAAGGTCAATGTCTGGGCGCACGCGGTGCCAGGCGGCTACGATGCGGTCGACCTCGTCGCGATGTGTCATTGTCCGACAATACCTTGACGTCAAGAATCTTGACCATGCCCGGTGGGCGTCCTGTTGTCAGAGTGCGCGTGTCGCCACGTGGGGGTGTCATATTCGGGTTCAGGGTTCCATATATGGTGCCCTGAACCCGAATATGACACCCGGAACCGAAGTCTTGTGACGCAGTGGAAGGCTAGGTATCTGGGTTGTTGGATGAGGGTCATCCCGGTATGGGTATTTGGTCGGTTTGTCTGTCGATTTCGAGGTAGTCGATTTTGATGTGATCGTCTTCTTCGATGACACCAAAGTAAATATAGGTGGCAGTTCTCTTGTCGACGTCACCGTTTGCCCAGGTCACCCGGTAGCCAGTCGGTGAGTCCTTGGGCACATCTTCTAACTCGATTGGGCGGTGAGTGAAACAGGGGAGTCGGCGTTTGTAGGAGTCGCGTGCAGATATGCTGTCCGTGTCTTTATTGGCGGGGTGTTTGTGAAGGTCAGAGACGGCGTTGGTGCATCCCCCGTAGCCTTCTTTGAGCCAGTTTTCTGTGGTGATGGTGTCGGCTCGGGTGGCGTGTTCGAGGAACCAGTCGGTGACGAGTTGGTTGGCGCATTCTTGGTCGCGCCGGTCAACTGCGTCAGTAAAGCCTGCCACGGCAGCCAGTGCGGATGCTTCATTCAGCGGTGCTGTGACAGTCAAGCATTCGCCCTCAATGACACCCTCACTCGAACCAGCGCAACCTGCCAACGCGATGCATCCAGCGATAGGAATGACGACGGTTCCTAGAAACCCCCTCATCTGGACCATACTGATCACCGCCTCTTGGTTACTCTGATGGTAAATTTCCGCGATGCGGCTTTTCGGTACCCCGAAACGGCTGGTCTGAGAATACGAACCTTGTTCTTGCCGATCTTTAACTTTGCGGAAAACGGTGGGGGAACTGTATGAACACGGAAGACCTCTTGGTTTGACAGGGCCCGATAGGGACATCAAGGTCAAACTAGCAAAACATTGGACTTTGTGCTCGTTGAATCAATATGTCGCCGAGGGCAGTGATCGTGAAGAGGATGGTTCACGCCAGCATGCCCTATTTCTCAGGCGCCGCGCGCTCAGTCCACTGGACTCAGCGACGGGTCGCGCTGCATTCCGGCCAAGCCGTTCCAGGCCAGGTTCACCAGATGCGCGGCAACAACGGACTTGTCCAGGTCACGTGCGTCCAGCCAATACTGCCCAGTCAAAGCCACCATGCCCACCAGCATCTGCGCGTAGATCGGCACCACTCCGGTGTCCAGTCGCCGCCGACGGAACTGGTCCGCCAGCAGGTACTCCACCTGTGTGGCCACATCTCCGATCAACGATGAAAATGTCCCAGTTGACTGGGCCACGGGGGAGTCCCGGACCAGGATCCGAAAGCCGTCCTCGTTCTGCTCGATGTACCCCAACAACGCCAGCGCCGTTCGCTCGACGAGTAATTTTGGGTGTCCGCCGGCCTCAAGCGCCCCACTCAAGGCATCGGTCAAAGCCTGGATCTCACGGTCCACCACCACCGCGTACATGCCCTCTTTGCCACCGAAGTGCTCGTACACAATGGGCTTGGAAACCCCCGATTTTGCAGCGATTTCCTCCACCGACGTGCCTTCGAACCCCTTCGCCGCGAAGAGTCGGCGCGACACATCGAGGAGTTGTTCACGACGTTCTTTCGCGCTCATTCGCGATCGAGGTACGCGTTTCACTTCTTGGGCCATGGACCCATCTTGCCCGATCGTTTGGCACAATGGTCCAGGCGAAGGTTTTTCGGACAAGAAGAATCCGCGCCATTCCGCCTTGGTGTAATTGGCAGCACACGGGTTTTTGGTGCCCATAGTCCAGGTTCGAGTCCTGGGGGCGGAGCACTGCTTGCAGATGACGTTTGAGGATTCACAGATGGCTGTTGGCCCAGCCGCAGATGCCCATGTGGCGGTAGAGTTGCCATGAGCGTGTCACGAACGACGAGTGACGCACCAACGGACAGGAGTTCCTCAGTGGCGCAGGTCGCCCCCGCAGCTGTAATCGTTCTCGCCGCAGGCGCTGGCACTCGAATGGTCTCCAGCACTCCCAAGGTGCTGCACCGTATCGGCGGCCGATCCCTTCTAGGTCATGCCATGCACGCCGCGCAAGGCCTCGACCCGGATCTGGTCACCGTTGTCGTTCGTCACGAACGCGATGCAGTGGCAGCGCACGCAGTCGAAGTCAATCCTGACGTTGTCATCACCGATCAGGATGAAGTCCCCGGCACCGGCCGAGCCGTCCAGTGCGCCATGAGCGTGTTGGACGCCACCATTCAAGCCCGCCGCGTCGGCCAGCAAGGTGTTCCCATCGGTGCTGAAGGACAAGGCGCCGGTGGCGGAGTTGAGGGCGCCATCGTCGTGATCGCCGGCGACGTTCCGCTGCTCGACGCCGAAACCCTCGATCAGCTCGTCACCGCCCACCACGAGGACGGCAACGCGGTCACCGTACTTTCCACCCGCGTCGACGACCCAACCGGCTACGGCCGCATCATCAGGGACGAGGCCACCGGGCAAGTGACCGGAATCGTCGAAGAGCGTGACGCCAGCGACGAACAGCGGAAAGTAGACGAGATCAACTCGTCCGTCTACGTCTTTGACGCAGCACTGCTGCGCCTGGCACTCGGCCAGCTCACCACTGACAATGCGCAAGGCGAGGTCTATCTCACGGACGTGATCTCCATCGCGCATCGTGAGAACCGCAACGTGCGGGCCGTGCTTTCCGACGACCCGATCCTGGTCGAAGGCGTCAACGACCGCGTGCAGCTCGCCGCGCTCGGCGCGGAGTTGAACCGCCGCATCCTGACCGACTGGATGCAGCGCGGCGTGACAGTCGTCGACCCCGACACCACCTGGGTCGATGTCGATGTGGACCTCGCACAAGATGTGACCCTGCTACCGGGGACGCAGCTGCATGGCGCCACCTCCGTGGCAGCAGGTGCCACTATCGGCCCGGACACGACACTGACCGATGTCGAGGTAGGCCCAGGAGCGACCATCATCCGTACCCACGGCTCGTTGGCTGTGATCGGTGAGGGCGCAACCGTAGGCCCGTACGCATACTTACGGCCTGGAACGGAACTTGGCGCTAAGGGCAAGATCGGTACCTTCGTCGAGGTCAAGAACGGCAAGATCGGGGCCGGAACTAAGGTGCCACACCTTTCCTACGTTGGAGACGCCACCATTGGCGAACGCTCGAATATCGGGGCCGGGACGATCTTCGTCAACTACGACGGCGTCAACAAGCACCACACCACCGTCGGCAAGGGAGCACGCACCGGCGCCAACAACATCTTCATCGCACCGGTGACCATCGGTGACGGTGCCTACACCGCAGGCGGCACTGTCGTGCGTTATGAAGTGCCCGCTGGGGCGCTCGCGGTTTCGGCCGGACGGCAGCGCAACATCGAAGGCTGGGTTGAACGCCGCCGCCCCGGCACCGAGGCTGCCGAGATTGCCCAGCAGGCCCGTGGCGGTGATGCTCCGGTGAACCTGAGCAGCCAGGCTCGCGCCGAACAGGCAAGAGCCCAAGAACAGGGCAGCACGCCAGCGTCAGCCACTCCAGCCGATGGAGTCGGCTACGGTTACCGGGTGCCGGAGAGCACACCCACCCCGCCATTCGGAACGCCGTTGACTGAGTCGAACGGCGAGTCAAATACAGGTCAGTCCAACAACGAAGGTGGCAGTGCGCAATGACCGGTCTGTTCTCCGACAATGCACGTAGCAAACGTTTGATGCTTGTTTCAGGACGAGCACACCCAGAACTGGCGCAGCGTGTCGCGGAGGAGATGGGCGTCGAATTAGCGCCTGTCAACGCTTACGACTTCGCCAACGGTGAGATCTACACCCGGGTCGGTGAATCAGTGCGCGGTGCGGACGTGTTCGTACTGCAGTCGCACACCAGCCCGATCAACCAGTGGATCATGGAACACCTGCTGATGGTCGATGCGCTCAAGCGCGCGTCAGCGAAGACCATCACAGTGGTGATCCCGTTCTACGGTTATGCGCGCCAAGACAAGAAGCACCGCGGTCGCGAACCTGTCTCGGCGCGGCTGATGGCGGATCTGTTCAAGACTGCTGGCGCCGACCGAATCATGTCAGTCGACCTGCACACCGCGCAGATTCAGGGCTTCTTCGATGGCCCCGTGGACCACCTGTGGGCGATGCCACTGCTGACCGACTACGTGAAGACTAGGGTGGACGTCACTAACGTCACGGTGGTCTCCCCGGATGCCGGGCGTATCCGCGTGGCTGAGCAGTGGGCGGCCAAACTTGGCGGCGGTCCGTTGGCGTTCGTGCACAAGACGCGCGATATCACTCGTCCGAACCAATCTGTGGCCAACCGGGTCGTCGGAGACGTCGAGGGCCGCTCTGCTGTGCTCGTGGATGACCTGATCGACACCGGCGGCACGATTGCCGAGGCAGTGCGCGTGGTTCTGGAAGCCGGAGCCAAGGACGTGATCGTCGCGGCGACCCATGGCGTGCTCTCACACCCGGCCGCGCAGCGATTGCAGGAATGCGGTGCTCGCGAGGTCGTCGTCACCGACACGTTGCCGATCTCGGCCGATAAGCGGTTTGAGCACCTCACCGTGCTTTCGATTGCGCCGGTGATTGCTCGTGCGATCCGCGAGGTCTTCGATGACGGATCGGTCACCTCACTGTTCGACGGCAACAGTTAAGACTCAGTCGGCTGTGGTGACGCGAGGGCAGCCCCAGGCGGGTGCGCAATGAGCGGGAAGATTCGCCGGTTGCTGACGCTGGCGCTGCGGATTTTGCCTGCGCTCGCTGCCGCGCTGATCGCCGGACTGGCGGTATGGCTGGCCGGTTCACGCGACGGGCAAGCCCATGTCATTGATCACTTCTTGACGATCGGTGTGGTGGCGATTGTGCTGGTCTACCCGATTGCGATGCGGGTGGTCAGTGTCCCGGTGGTCGCCGGTATTCGCATCCCCGGGTTTGAAAATCCGGCGTCGGTGCCGCGCCGCCGGTTGGCGGTTGTTCTGTTGACCGCACTGGTACCGCTTGTGGTGGTGACCACGCTGATGGTTGATAACCGCCGTGAGCCGGTGGTCTCGTCGGACCTTGTCGCTTCCACTGTCACAACGACAACGCCCCACGATGAGGGTGTCCTGGTTGTCCAAGAACAGTTCGGTTTTGTCGACGAGGTCATTCCGGGGCCAGGGCTGGAATGGCTCTGCTTGGCGCTCGTCCTTGCTGCTGGACTGGCGGAGATTCTGATTGTGCTGCGGGCGTGGCGCGCGGTGCAGCGGTCGCGTGCCAGCGTGCCGGAGTTTAAGGCGGCTTTGGCTGGTGCGGATGTGCGATTCGCGATTTACACCACTCGCGGCGCGAGCCATCGCAGTGCCTATCAACTTCAAGCGTGGCTGACCGAGTTGCAACGCAGCGGTCAGCACGGTGTGGTCATCGTGCGCGACACCACGGCTATCAAAGAGTACGCGGCGGTCACTGATTGGCCGATCGTGCTGTGCCCACGCACGGCTGACCTCGAGATTGTCACGGCGTCAAGTGTCCGCGCGGTGTTCTACCTCAACCAGGTCGCCCGCAACACCGACATGGTTGCTTGGCGTGGACCTCGTCATATTTACCTGGGACACGGCGACTCAAATAAGATGCTCTCGTCCCATCCGGCGCACGCCATGTACGACGAGATCTGGGTGGCTGGTCGCCATTCCATCGACCGTTACCGCGATGCCGGGGTGGTCATCGAGCCGAGCAAGTTCGTGATCATCGGGCGGCCGCAGTTGGCTGTCTTGGGTGATTCGACCGGCAGCGAGAGCGGGAATGGCGGCGAGGTGGACTCGTCCTTACATCCGCGCGTAGCGCTATACGCGCCGACCTGGCACGGATACAACTCACTGACCCAGCTGAGTTCACTGCCGCGCGGGGTGCAGATCGTGGACGAGTTGATCGCTGCCGGGCTGCGGGTGATTTTCCGGCCGCATCCGATGAGTGCGCTGACGCGTGCGGGCCGGGCACAGATCGCCGCGATTCGTTCGCGTCTGCAGACAACGACGCCACAGCCGAAGACTTTTGTGGCGGCGGCAGCCGAGGCTGATCTACTGGTTGCCGATGCGTCGAGTGTGATTGTGGACTTCCTTGCGACAGGGCGGCCGGTGATCGCGATCTTGCCGTCAACGACGGGGATTTCGGAATCGGCAGACGGTGATGGGCTGACCGCGAGCGATGTGGTGTTAGGCATTGATGGACGAGTGCTCCCTGGTTTGTACCGGGTGGACTCGTCATTGCAAGGCATGCCCGGGGCCATTGCGGACGCGATGGGGCAAGACCCGTTGCGCGATGCGCGCCTCTCGATCCGTGATGAACTCTTCGGCGATGCGGCCAAGTCCGGCTGGACAACGCAGTGGGACGAGCAACTCGCCCGCGTGCTCACCTGACCCCTTCACGTCAAAGTTATGAAATCGTTACACTCATGCCGAAAGTGCCGAAACGCTTCGGTTAAATGCCTCATTCTCGTCTTTATAGACGGCGACATTCCTGCGGTTCATTGAAATTGTGCGGTTCTTCTGCCTATCCTTAAACCGGTTTGATCACATCGGGGTGACAATCGCCGCTAAGGAGAAACAATGAAGTTTTCGACAGTGTCTGTGCTGACGGCATTATCACTTGTCGCTATGCCGGTCGTGACACCCGTAGCATCCGCTGAGTCGGTTTCAAACACGGACTCTGCCTCGGTCGTAACCACTGACGACCTTGCCGACTCTTCGAACGGACAGCAGCGCTGGATCTCGTCCCCCGGCTCTCGTGTGACCCTCAATCCGGGCAATCCAGCTGAATCGGGGCCAACCATCCCGCTCAAGACTGAGTACTTCAGTTGGGGTGGGGAGAGTTATCAAGAACCACAACTAAAGATCTTCCACGCGGACGAGAAAGAGCTCACGACATCAAGCGGCTCGACCAACGCCGAAGTAGGCTTTCGTGAAGACTTCGCTGATCTGACAAGCAATGAATGGCAGAACGAGAACGTCACCTCGCAGATCGTCGATCTTGGTGATGACAACAGTGGTCTGCAAATAACGACCGCATCGGGTAGTGAATACGGCAACGTGTACTCCAAGAAGATCACCGTTGACCTCACCGAACACCCGATGCTCACGGTGTCCGTGCCACAACTCGGCGGTGGAGGCATCAGTTACTGGGCACTCAAGATCTGGCCCGATGGCGGCGGAGACCGCACTGTTCAGTCCGACACGAACCAAACGGGAACCTTCGACTATGACTTATCTGACCTAGATGAAACGCGCGGACTCACCGGTGAGCAAACCTTCCAGGTACGGTTGTTCGTCACACGCAGCGATGGCGTGAACAGTCGCACCGCCACCTTTGACTACCTGCAATTCTGGGGCACGGGCGATAGCGGGAATGGTTCGGACGAGCGCACTATCGGGTTTGAGGACACCATGGGGCCGGACACTCAGGACGAATGGAACAACACCAACGATCAAGGACACAACTTCACCTACAACGGTACTGAGTCCGGAGGCGTCCTGACCCGCGGGCCGGAGGCAAGCGACTCCTGGGGAGCGGTAGAGCGCACCGTCACTGTCGACCTTGACCGCTACCCGTCGCTCTCACTGACTGTGTCGGAAACAACCGGCCAATGGAACGCGGCCATCGTCGAAAACGGTGTCGAACGCCAAAAACTCCATTCATCCGATGCAACCAGCGTTGGCACCTTCACGATGGATATCGCATCGGCCACGGGGTGGAGCGGCTTGAAAACCTTCCAACTGCGATTGTTCCACAACGGTGCATTGGGCTCGTCAACAACCTTCACGAACCTGCAGATCTTCGGTCAGGCTCAGTGGCTCAATGCTGGAACTGACTTCTCAACCACCTGGCGGCCTGAAGCGATCGACTACACCGCACAGTTCAGCAACGGAAGCATGGTCTCTGGATTCGACACCACAGTCGGAATGAACGGATTCGGCCGCGTGCTGCGGCCCGAGTTCACGCAAGGGTACTTGGGGGCGCTGGGACGCTACAACGGTGAGGCTAGCTATGACCAAGCCACGGGTGTGCTGTCAGTGGTCACTGCGAAGGACGGCGGTTCACACGTATGGTCGATCCAATTCCCGGCGAAGACGGAACTGTACTTCTTCGCCTCAGAAGGGTCAGCCCGCAAAGGAAAGAACAGTGGTGTCAACCCGCGACCGGGTGGAGGCTATTGGGCAACCACATTGGAGGCCACAGGGGATTTCGCACTAGGTTTCGGGTACGAGTTGATGGATGACAGATCGCTGGAAGAGCAACAGCGAGCAACGAGTGTCAGCGCGGATACGGCACAGACCGCCGCATCGGTGAGCGCGCTTGAACAGGCCCGTGCCGGATGGGAGCAGCACTACAACGACTTTCTCGCCCGAGTTCCCGCACCGCAGGATTTCGAACTGCGCGACATTAATGCCATGGGAGTGAGCGCACAGGATGTCAAACGCTGGTACTACAACGCCTGGATCGGGCTTGAAGCCAACATTATGGAGCCGACTCCTGAGACTCAGGAGGCTGGTGATGACTTCTGGCAGATCGCAACCGGTAAACCATCTACCTATGCTTCCGGTCCCAAGGGTGCTGAAGCCTCGGCCGAATGGGATTCACTATTCGGCATGCAGTTCATGGCCCACATCCGACCGGAGATTTCCTGGAGTGCCTTCAAAGGCAATCTGAAGTATGCGGTTCCGCTGCCCGGGACGCACCACGAGACTTTGCCGAGCCGGAAGGCTCAGACCGCATGGATCCTCTACCAAGTCACGGGCGACGATGAAGAACTCGTCTCGGTCTATGACCGCATGGTCGAATACCTGGACTGGGCCTCGCAGGACGAGAACATGCAGTGGAGTTACACCTCGGGAGGACCAGCGGAACGTGACGCGGAATTCTACGTTTCGATGATCGTCGACCTGGGCTACGCGGTGAAGATCTCCAATGAGCTCGGACGAACCGAGGATGCTGCTCGATGGCATTCATTGGCGCAGTCATTGACCGCGACCTATGAGTCGTTGTTCTTCCCCGCCAGCGGACCGCCGCTGTACAAGACGTGGATTCAGAATGATCAAGGCTGGCCGATCCATGGCGACGTGACTGAGCCGATTCAGTACGTGCTGACCGGATTGCATACCCCGGACCTTGCTGACGACGCGATAGGCAAACTCAAAGCGCTGTTCGACGACAACTTCGATCCGGCCAGAGGCCTCGCTGGACTGACCGGTCCGGGCGATAGGGACATCAAAGCCCCCGATATTCAGTTCGTCACATATGGGCTACTGGGGCAAGGCATGGGGGGCGAAGCCGAGCAAGTCGCATATGCCATGACACGTGACATCATTCGTGCGGGTGTATTCGCGGAGGTGTACGGCGTCCGCGGAGATGGGTCGATCTGGGGTGGTTCGGTTGCGCCGTCGATTTTCGGCAATATTCACCTGATCGACAACGTGTGGATGGCCAACGGCTTCCGGATGGATCAAGGTGATCCCGCTTTCGTTCGACTTCCACATTCGATGGGAGGACTGTCCGGGCTGAAGGTTCGAGGTGAGTTGTTGAACGTCGATCTTGATGGAACTGTCGCGCATCTCAGTGGTCCGGTCGTCGACCTGCGAATGCTGCCCTCTAGCGTCGATGTTTCGGTGATAGGGGAGACGAAGCTAGTTGACGTTTCGGACCCCGTTCCCACCGATCCGGTGGACCCTGGACCTGGACCTGGACCCAAGCCGAGTACGCCGCCGGGACCCAGCACCGGCGGCGACGGACCGCAAGTAACGCCGCCTACCGCTTCGGCTAAGAAGATCAAAGCCAAGATCAAGGGCGTTAAGGTCGTCAGACCTAAGAAGTCTTCCAAGCGGATCCAGCGAGGCAAAACCGCAGTGGTGCGAGTTCGGGTTGTGGGTAAGAAACGACTGGCTCCGACTGGACGAGTTCAAGTCCGTATCGGTAAACGCGTCATTGCTAAAGCCAAGCTGAAGAAAACGGGTAAACAGAAAAGCGTCGCTAGGGTACGCATTCATCGCAAGGCGACAAAACGTCTGAAGAAGGGTGCTCGCATCAAGGTTAGGTACAACGGCAACAAGACCTATCGAAAGCAGACAACCAAAACGAAAATTCGGCTGATCTGATCTCCAGAACTTCACGAATGTCTGGAACGCTTCAACGGCCACACTGCCGTGGTCGGATAGAGAGAAATGTATGAAACCCCTCAATGTTCTGCTTGCTGGTGTTGCCACAGGTGCGTTGGTTGCGACAACCGTGTTAATCGCCCCTGTGGTGGTCGCTGTGGAAGCACCGCTTGCTCCGGTGACGTCAGATCTACGTGACATCAGCGATGATCAACCTCGTTGGCTCTCAGTGCCGTATTCGCGCGCTGTCATCAACCCCTTCGCCTTCGAAGAAGTGGGAGCAACAACCGAGCGCACTGAAATTCAATATTCCGGTGGCGCGGACATGCCGCTTTCTAATGGCTTCTACGCCCATGATGAGGCTATCCACGTCAAGAATATTCTGAACGTGTACGAACAAAACTCTTCGATACCGCAATACCTGTTGGACGAAGACTTCAACTCGCAGGCAGAGACCGAAGCGGCTGGTTGGCAACTCCACGATGCCCAAGCAAGTTATGCAGACGGCAGGGTCACCGTGACCAATCACAATGCCGAATGGGGATTCATGCGTTCGCCCAGCATCGACTACAATCCGAACCTCTACCCGGAGTTGACGGTTAACGTCCCCGCGGTCCAACCTAGCAATGGCCTATGGGCGCTCGAAGCAGTCTTTGACGGCGGCAATGGACCAAACGTAGTTAAGTTCCAGCCTGACTCGTCTGTGACCGGTGAGCTCACGATCGATCTTGCCGACATACTCGCTGATGAGGGGCGCGGTGGCGCACAGTCGTTCTATATACGTTTGTGGTCGAGCACCTGGGAAACGGGAAGTGCGACCGTGTCAGTCACCTTCGAATCGATTGCGATCCATCAAGCTGAAGGCTCTAGTGGTACTGGCCACACGTGGGTGCCGACGTCAGCTACCAATGTGGATTATGCATGGACTCCGGCATCAGTGACTATGTCTGGTCATTTCGCGCAGACCGATGTCACCACGGAAGATTATTTCTCCGTTTCAGAACTAGACGGACTCGTACGCAAGATCACTGCCACAGGCGAGGATGTCTTCGCAGCGGGTTCGATCGAACACGCCAATCCCACCTACGACGACGCAACCAAGACCATCACGACAGTCGGCCCCTATGCAGCGCGCAGCGTCGCATTGCCAGATGACGCGACGGTCCGATTCTTTGATTCAGCAGCACAGTTCCGATCCGCTGCCGTAGGTACGTCGGCCCCCAGCGCAAGTACGCGATACTGGTCGGCGCAGTTCCCCGGCGATGGCACCGAACGTTACATCGGAGTTGGATGGGCCGTGGTGGGCCAGGGCGACGCCGCAACTCAATCGCAACTCACCGCGCAAGCTGTGAGGGCTGAACAAGACGCAGGCATCGATCACTGGTCACAGCACTGGGACGGGTACATGGCTAATGCGCCGGCGCTCGAAGATTATTCGATCCAACGAGTGACATCTGGTGGTGTCGAATCTGACCGGATGCGGTTGTTCTACTACTACGCATGGATCAACTTGGAGATGAATGTGCTCCCGGCTACGCCGGAAACCGGCAACCATTATGCGCAGGTGGGAACCGGTAAGCCATCGTTATGGATGCACGGCACCCCCGGCACCGCCAACGTCGCGTCATGGGATTCGCTGTTGGGGATGCAGCAACTCGTCTACACCAACCCGGAAGCATCGTGGGATTCGTTTATCGGCATGATGAAATCGGTCACGATGGACGGGCCGGAACCCACTGACACCAACGGTGTTGACGCAAAAGGTGCGCTGAAGGGAGAATCGCTGCCCAGCCGTAAGGCGCAGACGGCGTGGATCCTGTATTCGGTCACCGGGAACCAAACAAACCTTGAAGAAATCTACGAGGAACTGCACGCGCACCTGATCTGGGAATCACACAATTTGCGTTGGATGCACTATGACCAGAACTTCGTAGACGAGCGTGACAGCGAGTTTGTCGCTTCCTTGATTTACGATCTGAAGTTTGCGGTGCGTATTGCGGAGTTGCTGGACGAGTCCGCGCGTGCGACGCAATATCAGACGTTGATCACGAGTCTGACCCGTGACTACGAAGAGTGGTTCTTCCCGACCACATCTGACGGTAACGGTTACGTGTGGCCGACTGTGCAGAAGGTGTTCTTGGATACGAGCCGCACGTCAATTCCGGACCACCCCGAAACGGAAGGGCAGCCCTACCGCGACCACAAGGGACGCTGGGTGCGTCAGGGCCTGTCGTACTACACGACGACGGCGCTCGTCGCGGAGGAACTCGGTGGTGAGTTCAAGCAGAAGATCATCGATCGTCATGTGCGTGATTACGACGAGCACCGCCAACTTGCTGGATTAGGTCGTGTGCGCGTCAAAGCACCAGATGTGCAACTGATCACTTACGGCCTGCTCGACATGACGCCATTCGGTAACTACACCAGGTCCGACCTGGTTGACCAGGCCACGGTCCTCGTCAACAGTTACAACCGCGATATGGTCATCGCCAAGTGGTTTGCTGAGGTCTACCACGAGACCGGCAACGGCGCGATCGGCGGACATGTCAAAGCATCCGGTGTGCGCCCGTCACTGTTCGGCATCTCGAACTACATCGACTTTATGCTGATCGCCAATGGTTATCGGCTCGACGAAGGTTCGCCGACCTTTGTCCGTCTTGAGGGAGCTTCGGGTGGTGTCTCGGGTCTGACCCACAAGAACCAGAAGTTCAGTTTCGATATTGACGGCACCGACATTCAGCTCAGTGGTGATGCTGTCGGAACTGGCGGGCTACCGCCGCTGATCGACGCGTCACAGACCGGGATCTCTTATACGCCGGACGGAAATTACCAGCCGGACCCGACCGACCCAACGGACCCGACTGAGCCGGAACCTGCTGTTGCCACGTCGATTGTGGCACCAGCCGCGGTACAGACGACCTTTGGCACGAGCGCCCATGTGAGCGTCAATGTCCGTGCAGCTAATGCGGTGCCGCAGGGTCGGGTTGAGATTCGCACGGGTAACTTGGTTGTGGGAAGTGCACAGTTGGTTCGGGGACGAGCCACGGTGTCGCTGAGTCGTGACCTTGCAGCTGGCACACACCGTGCGCAGGTGCGTTATGTGCCGAGTTCAAGCAGCCGATATCTCGCGGCAACCAAAGTGCTAGATGTTCAGGTTGCCAAGGTCAAGGTTGGCAAGGTTAGCGTCAAGATCACCAAGCCGAAGAAGGCTCGCACGAAGATTAAGCGACGCACAGCCGCTACCGTTCGGGTTCGCATCGCGTCACCGCACGCAGCTGATGTCACGGGACGAGTCCAACTGCGGGCGGGTAAACGTGGGCTCGGCAAAGCCAAGATCGAACGCCGAGGCAAACGCTACGTGGCGGTTGTCAAGGTCAAACGTAAGGCCACGCAAAACATCAAACGCAACACGCGCATCACTGTTCGTTATCTCGGTGACCAGACGTACTTGTCATCGAATCACAAGACAAAGCTAAAGGTGACTAAGCGATGAAGCATCATTGGAAATCTGCGGCTGTTGGAGTTGTCGCGATCAGTTGTGTCGCGGCGCTCATTGCTCCCACGACCGCCGGAGCTATTTCTGATCGCCAAGTTCCCAATGCTTCGATTGGGGCATTCGAGAGCTCTCCGGTACCAGCTTTTGGCACAGCTGGCAATGCCGCGTTCGACTGGGCAGAACGCGCGCTGGCCTTTGACGAGTTCGCATATGACTGGACTAATCGTGGGGACTTCACCACGATTATGGAAGACACCACCGCCTACAACATGCCCGCGGGTGAAACATCGTTCAAAATGCCTGCTTATTGGGGCGATGAACGCATTCAGCGGCTCGGGGATAACAATGGCGATGGCTACCAAGAATCAGTGACGCATTTCTCGTCGATCATTTCGGCAACGCTCATCGGAATCGACAAGTCGAATCAGGAATGTAATAAACCGAATCTCCCAACTGGAGTGACGACCTGTAACTATGTCGATATGCTGCGGACCTTCGTCCATGAAGACATTGGCATCGCGGGCAATACTCCACTGTTGGGCAAGACAGGAGACGGGAAGTTCATTCCGGGCACGCGTGATGGCTGGTACCAGTTCCTGCCTAACGTTCTGTACTACGCAGTGGGCTCGCTGTACCCCGATGCGAAGGACATGGATCAGATCCTGCGCGGCATCGCGGACAACTATGACGCGATGGTCCGGCAAATTGGTGGTGCTCACGCCGATTTCAACATGCAGGATTACGACTTCGAACTCATGCGGCCCATTGTGAACAGTTCGTGGAATCAGGCCACCGATATCGGTGCCGCCACTGCGGCAGTGCTGCTGTGGGCTCACGACCACTTCGGCGATGCGAAATACTTGCAGACCGCAAAGTGGACGATGGACGCAATGGACCGGTCCGACGAGAACCGCTATTACGAGATCATCACGATGCTGTTGCCGTACTTGGCGGCTCGGATGAATGCTACGCATGGCACTAACTACGACGTGGCGAAGTACCTCCACTGGTTGCAGTATGACTCAGTGGCTCGGTCCGGTTGGGGAACCATCGGTGGTTACCGGACTGGTGGCAGCGCCGCACCGCGCTGGGACGGCAGAACGGTCTCCGGCCTTTCCGGAAGCCTCAATGACGAAGGTTTCGATGGCGATCCGACGACTCGGGACTACCCGTTCGCGATGAACTCCTTCGTGACACCATGGTTGGCTGCAACGGTCAAATACGACACCCAGTACGCGAACGCCATTGGTCGATGGTTACTCAATGTCAATACATCGGCGCGCTGGTTCTTCTCCGATCAAGTGGGTCCGCACCAACAAGAAGGAGTCGTCACCGATCAAGAAACCGGCGTTCCGGGGTCCAGCACAGGGTGGAAGACTGATAAGCGTGCTGGTGCGATCGCCTATGAAGGACTACAGCCGCACTCAACTGTGGGCATTTTGGCCACCGCGGATGTGACCCATCCAGAACGCTCTGGCGGCTGGAACCTAGGACCTGAGTCGACGAATCTAGGGCTCTATGGTTCGGGATGGATCGGATTTATGTCCACCATCAAGCCCACCAACGTCCCTGATGTACTTCGCACCGACCTGAACGCCTTGGATCACTTCGGCACCAACGACTATCCGACTTCGTTGATTTACAATCCAACTGAAGCGGTCGCGAATGTCGAAATCGCCTTGGAAGGATCACACGACCTTTACGATGCGGTGACCGGCACCTACTTGGCGCGTAATGTCGCGGGCACCACGACCGTCGCGGTTCCCGCGAACGGATCAGTCGTGCTCGTTGAACTGCCAGCGGGTGCTTCACTTTCACACGACGGGTATACCGTACTCGCGAACGATGCGCCGATCGCATACAGCGTCGATCCACACCGTGACCTTGCGTTAGACACGACGGTCACTGTGGCTCCGGCGAGGGTCAACGAGGCAGTCGCCGCCAGTGTGGTGGATGGTGATCTTCTCACGGGCTGGGCTTCTGAATCGGATCAGGTCCAGACAGTCACGGTGGATCTGGCAGGGCAATATCGTGTGGGTAAGGCATTGATTGCCTGGGGCAAGAACCACCCTGAGAACTACACCATTGCGACGTCGACCAACCGAACGATCTGGACTACCGCCAGCGCGATCTCGTCCCAAGGCGGACAAGAAGAGATCACGTTTACGCCACGCGACGCACGATATTTACGCGTTGTGATCCCGGCTGATACTGTGTTCGATCTTCGGGGAATTGAGACGTATATCGCGGACCTAGCGCGCAATAAATCCGTAACTGTGTCAGGTACCGCAAATATTTTCCACGGCGGCACGAACTTGACCGATGGCTCATCGCACACTCGATGGGAATCGCGAGCACTTAACGACGAATGGGCACGTGTCGACCTCGGTCAGGTGCAATCTGTTGGTTCAGTGCGCATTAACTGGGAAGGGGCTTACGGGCGCGATTTCCGTATCGAGGTCTCCGATGACGGCAACGCTTGGACATCTGCTGCAGCTGTGACCGGTGGCACTGGTGGTGATCAGATCGTCACATTGGACGAAGACACTGAGGCTCGTTACGTTCGCTGGGTTGGCGTGCAACGGGGAACCGAATGGTCATACTCAATGTGGGACCTTGAAGTCTATGCGCCTGAAAACTACGTGCGTGTCGGCGATATTCCAGCCCCGGATGAGCCCACTATGACAACTGCCACGCTGACACTCAGCAGCCGAACGGTCGTGGCGGACTCGGCGCAGCCGATCACCGCGAACGTTGCGGTGACCTCCAGTAGCGATGAATCTCCACAGGGCACGATTGCCCTCGTCGAAAATGGATCAGTGATCGCCCAGACACCGCTCGCAGGTACGGCAGTTTCACTGACCATCCCGACGTCACTTGGAGTCGGAGACTATGCAGTGGCAGCGGAATTCCGAAGCGCCGACGAAACAAAGTGGCGCAGTTCGCGCACCACCACGCAGGTGATCGCTGTCAACGCGGCACCGGTGACTGTGACCGTCACCAACAAGAGGGCCGTAGCGGGCAAAAAAGTCACCGCGACCGTCCGGGTGGCGACTCCCGGAACCTGGTGGGGTGGACGAGTTCAGATCACCGGCTGGGGCAAGAAGACCCGTTCGGTGACCGTGCCAGCTAGTGGTGTAGCCACCGTGCGACTTCCTGCGGTCAAGCGGAAGACAAACCGAACTATCACCGCAAGTGTGGCGACAACCGCGCGACTCACTCCAGCCGTGACCCGCCACCGTATTCGCATTGTCAAGGCACGACCCAAGGTCAACGTGCGGGCTAAACGTAACGGAAACCGTGTCACGTTGCGCATCAATGTGAAGAAGCCGAAGAGGGTATCAGCGAAAGGCAAAGCGCGTGTGTTCGTTGCCGGGAAACGGGTCCGGACTGTACAGGTCGACAAAAAAGGGCGGGCACGTGCCGTCGTTACTGTACGGTCCAATGCCAACACCAAGATGAACGTGCGATTCCTGGGCAATAAAGGCCTCAAAAAGCGGGCCACCACACTCACCGTTCGTAGCTCCTGAGAGCCGACCACAGTAAGGGCACTTCAATCATGTCAATCATCAATAAAAACCGTGGCCGTAGCAGACAACGATCCACCGCAGGAATCGCGATCGTGGCACTCACCGCCACGCTGTTGGGAGCAAATGTGCCTCTAGCACAAGCAGACAACATGGAGTCGACACCCTGGCACACCTCATTCGATGAGACTGCTAACCCAGCGGGGTTGCTGAACTCGTCCCAATACAACGAAGTAGGTGCGGAAACCACCAATTTCTCAGGTACCAACCTCTCCAGTGGGAGTCTGAGTCCACTCGTATCGGCGATCACGGCCACACACCAGAACACCGGCGACGGTGAGATTGCAGCAAATTTGCTTGACGGTGATCCGCTGACCAAATGGTTTGCTGGTAGCCGGTCGCCAAATGTCGATATGCAATTCGATACAGCACAGCGTGCTACTCGCTACATCCTGACCACAGCAAATGATGCCCCCGGTCGTAACCCGAAGAACTGGACGCTACGTGCTTCCAACGACGGTTCCAACTGGACGACCATCGATACTCGCAGGGACCAAATGTGGGGGAACAACGGCGCGCCCAGTTTGCACACTCGACACGCCTTCACTGTCCCGACCACCGCGCAAGGAGACTACCGACACTATCGCCTCGACATCTCCGACAACAACGGTGCGAGTGAGGGGGTGCAACTTTCTGGATTTGAGCTCATCGGTTCCGGTACCAGCACGCCGAATGTCACCCCGTGGCAGACCGCAATCGATGCGGGTCCGTGGTCAAGCCGGGTAGCTAAAGCCGGAGTCGGCTTTACCGGAACCAAAGCTCTACGTTATTGGGGTTTCCACACCGCTGATGGCCCATCACGCACCACCAACGTGCTCTATGACAACCTGGACTTGCAGGTCGGTGCCGATAGCGAACTCACCTACAAGATCTTCCCTAACTTGGATGAGTTGGAACTGGCTTGGCCATCCACCTACGTCGCGGTGGACCTGGAATATACCGAGGCAGGTGACAACACGCCGCAGCGTATGTCTACAGCGGGCCTGACTGACAGTTTTGGTTTTCCTGCCACGGCACGCGGACAAGGGGAGTCGAAGCGAATCTTCGCCCGCCAATGGAACTCGGTGCGCGTGCATCTGGGTGCGCTTGAAGGTGCCACGATCCATAAGGTGCTGCTTTCCTACGACAATCCAAATGGGTTCGCGTCGTCGGTCACGTCAGGATGGGTAGACGATATTCGCCTCGGCGGAGCCCGTGTCATCGATGACAGTTCGTTGACCAACTACGTAGACACCCGGCGTGGCTCTGACTCAACCGGCGACTACACGCGCGGTGCAAACTTCCCAGCCACGGCCATGCCCAACGGCTTTAACTTCTACACCCCGCTGACTGAAGGGGGATCGAATGTCGACCTCTACAAGTACCAGGGGTCGAACACGAGCCAGAACAAGCCCCGACTACACGGCCTGGCAATTTCCCATGAACCGAGCCGGTGGATAAACGATCGCAACCAAATGCAATTCATGCCATCGGTCACTACAGCGGCCGTGCCTGATGCCAGCCTAGGAAACCGGGAACTGACGTTCGACCATGACAACGAGGTTGCCCGCCCGGACTACTACTCAGTCGACTTCGACAACGGGATCAAAGCTGAGATCGCCCCTGGCAATTATGGAGCGATCTTCCGGTTCACTTTCCCGGCCAATACGAACAACAGGGCCACGCTATTTCTTGACCGAGTTCACAGTGATGCGGAATTCACCTTGCGTTCTGACAACACTGGCTTCGATGGGTGGATGTATGGCGGTCCAGAAGGAACGACCCGCATGTTCGTCCACGCGCGGTTCAACCGGTCAGCCGTGGCTCAAGGCAACGCGGCTGGAAACCGCGGTTCCGCGAAGTACGTACAGTTTGACATCTCTGACCCAGCTGACAGGGTCATCGAACTGCGTTTTGCCACTTCGCTCATGAGCGTCAGTCAGGCATGGCAGAACTACGAGAACGAAGTGGCCCTCGGTCAGTTCAGCTTCGATCAGGTGCAGCAGGCGGCGCAGACAGCGTGGAATGAACGTCTCAGCGTGATCGATATCCCTGGTGCTACCGACGAGCAGAAAATCTCAATGTATTCGAGCCTGTACCGACTCAACCTCTACCCCAACGTGCAGCACGAATACACCGGTGAGGGCAGCAAGGACGGTTACCAATACGCCAGCCCAGTCAACAACACCACCGGCGCTGCGACGGCAACGGAAACTAACGCCAAGATCAATGACGGCAAGATGTACGTCAATAACGGCTTCTGGGACACGTATCGCTCAGCCTGGCCGCTGTACAGTTTCCTTTACCCGGATTTGGCGGCCGAACTCGTTGACGGATTTGTTGAGCAATACCGGGCGGGAGGTTGGATCGCCCGGTGGTCCACCCCAGGTTACAAGGATTCAATGACAGGGACGAGTTCCGACGCTGCATTTGCCGATGCATACATTGCAGGGGCGCTGCCCACAGCGCTCGCGGAGGAAGCCTATGCTGCAGGATTGAAGAACGCCACTGCGCTCTCGTCCTCGAATATCAAGGACGACGGCAACTACAGCGCGGTCCAAGTCGGACGCAAGGCACTCAACCAGTCGATCTTCCTCGGCTACAGCCCGGCGTCATTGGACCAATCGGTGTCTTGGGGGCTTGAAGGCGTGATCAACGACTTCGCGCTCGGCAAGATGGCCGCGGCATTGGCGCAGGATCCCGACGTGGACGAGGCCGCTCAAGCACGCTACGCCGAAGAATCCGTGTATCTACTTGGCCGCGCGGAACAATACGTCAACCTATTCGACCCGAATGTCGGTGACCCTGATGACCCGAACACGCCGTTGGGCTTCTTTCAGGGGCGGCGCGCAGATGGTTCGTGGTTGCTGGGGCCAGGTGCCTACAATCTGGATAACCGGCATTCGGTCTACAACCCCGAGGACTGGGACTCCGGCGTGGAAACCGGCCACCACACCTACACCGAAACCAACGGTTGGAACTTCGCCTTCCATGCGCCACATGCCGTGGACGGACTGGCGGCGCTCTATGGCGGGCAAGCAGATCTGATCGCCAAACTCGACACGTTCTTCACAACTCAGGAACGAGCCGAAACTCGTCGTATCCACGAAACCTACGAAGCCCGCGATGTTCGTATGGGGCAGTGGGGCGCGTCCAACCAGATCTCCTTCCACATTCCGTGGATATACGTTGATGCAGGCAAGCCGTCGCGCGCGCAGCGCATTACCCGCGACGCGGTGCAGCGACTTTATGTTGGTTCGGATATTGGGCAGGGTTACCTCGGCGACGAGGACAACGGCGCTATGAGCGCCTGGTACGTTTTCGCGTCGCTGGGTTTGTACCCGCTGGCCCTGGGATCGGGCGAATATGTCATTGGTTCGCCGCTCCATGACCAGGCAGTAGTGAAACCGCTGGGGCGTGATGGCACTTTGACGATTGCTACGACTGACAACTCTGTCGACAACGTCTATGTGCAGTCGGCCAGCCTCGACGGTCAACCGTTAGAACGAGCTGCGTTGCGTTATGACGAGATCTTCGATGGAACAGACCACTCAGTAGATTTCACCATGGGAGATTCGCCATCGACCTGGGGTGAGCGGCAGATCGCCGCAGAGCATCCAACTGCACCTATTGATCTTCTCGATGACCAGTACGCATTGGTGACCGCGACCGATGGCGACAGCGTGAATGTGGCTGCACTGGTCGACAACAACTCACACACCGAGACGGAATTCTCAGGTACTACGGCCACGATTACTGCGCGATCCAAAGTAGGAGCCGTTCGGGTACACGAGTACACCGTGACTAATGCCGCTGGTGCTACTGGTGCCGATCCGCGCAGTTGGCGGCTAGAAGGCTCCAACAATGGCACTGACTGGGTTGTCGTGGATGAGCGAGTTGACGAGGACTTCTGGTGGCGCACACAGACCAGGGCTTTCCAAATAGCTTCACCAGGGGAGTTTGACCACTATCGGCTCGTGATAACGCAAAGCGGTGGTGATGGCATTGCTCTCGCTGAAATCGAGTTCCTGGCTGCAGGCGATGACGCAGCGACCGGTGAACTGACTTTGAGTAGTGTCGCGGGGCTCAGTGTTCGTGCCGGTCAGATGTTTGCGGAACAGATTGCCTCCGTCTCGGGTGGTACCGGTGGTATACCGGATGTGACGGTCGACTACGGATCGGGACCGGTGACCGCCGATGTCTCTGCGAACCCCTTCGGCGGCTATGTGGTTGCGGCGTATCACGCCTTTGACACCCCTGGTGTATATGACGTGACCATCGCTGCGACGCAAGGGGATGTCACGGTTCGCACGACGGCATCGGTTAACGTGTATGTCGACAACCGTAGTTTCGTTGCGCTCGCTGACGCTGCTAATGTCAACTGCTTCTCGGTGCTGGGCATCGGTGGAAGCTGTGATGGTGAAGGTTTTGCCTATAACAAGGCGAAGGTCAATGCCGCGGGGGTGCAGTTCGGTGTCCAGCAGATTGTGGAACTGGCAGGGCGGACCTTCCGGTACACCTTGCCTGACGTTCCGGTAGACAAACCCGATACGCTGACCGGCCGTGGCCAGACCATCCCGGTGCTCGCGGATATGGGAAGTGAACACATCACCTTCCTCGGCATGGCAAACCAAGGGCCAAAGACTCTGCCAACCTGGCTGGTTTATGACGACGGTACCGAGCAACAAACCGATGTGACCTTCGGGGACTGGGTTGATCGAGCGAACAATCCGATCTCGGGCAACACACAGGTCTTTGTTGCCCCCGGCCGCTTGCAGGGCACTGGTGAAGAACCGGGTAACCGCCCGATTGCGGTTTTTGCCACCGATCCGGTGCCGTTGAAGTCCAACGCACGATTGACTGCGATCCGATTGGCTGATCAGGGCGACAATATCGCTGCGGGCAAGGTACATATTGTGGCCTTCGGTTTCGACGGTTCTGCGACGCCTGCACTGGAGGTTGTCACTGCTGGGGCAGGATCAGTGACCGCTGAGGCAGGGAAGTCATTCACTACAGACTTGGCAAGTGTTGTCGGCGGTCGAGGTACGTACTCAGCGTCTGTGAACTGGGGAGATGGCTCTGGTGTGCAACCGGCAACGATTGTGAACGGTGCGGTGCGCGGCACCCACACTTACACCACAGACGGTTCTTTCCCGGTCAAGGTAACGGTCACTGATGGCGAGCTGTCACAGACTGTGTCATTGACGGTGACCGTCTCGGAGTCAGATGACACGGACCCTGGTCCAACTGACCCAACCGATCCTGACCCTGTTGATCCGGGTCCGGTTGATCCAGACCGACCAGTTGTACGTGTCTCAGCGCCGGTGGTATCGAAGGGTAAGCAGGTGTTTAGGGCGAAGCCGAAGCAGCGTGTGACGGTCACGGCGTCTGTGTCGGGTGTCACGAGCGGCACGGTGACGTTCCGTTCGGTCAAGACTGGTGGTGTGGTTGGTACGGCACCGATCACGAAGTCGGGCAGCACGTATCAAGCAGTCCTGCGCGTCAAGGCGAAACTGGCGGTGGGTAAGTATGGTCGGATCACCGCGTCGGTGGGCGCTGTGACTTCGGGTCAGTCTGCTCGCGGGTTGCGGGTTGTCAAGGCTCGTCCGAAGAAGGTCACGGTGCGTACTAAGCAGGTGCGTTCTGGTGCTTCGGTGAAGGTTCGGGTGAAGGTCGCGAAACTCAACAATGGCCGTCACGCTAATGGTCGGGTGCAGATCCGTATTGGCAAGCGTGTCATCGGTTCAGTTCGTATCAAGCCGAAGGCTAAGGGCAACCGTACGGTGACGGTGAAGTTGTCCTCGGCGCAGCGGTCGGGTTCGTCGCTCAAGGTGCGTGCGAAGTTCGTTGCGAAGAACAACAAGAGCTTCAAGAACCGCCAGTCCAAGGTGACCACGATCCGCTTGGTGCGCTAACCAACTCGCTGGTTGAGTTCCTAACTAACCCGTTGGTTGAGCTTGTCGAAACCAAATGGTCTCGACAAGCTCAAGCAACGGTGTGGAATCGCAGGCTCGACCAACGGCGGGGGCAACTCGTACCTAAGACCTGGAACGAAAACTCATGCCGCGTTCGGACAGTGCCTCGCGCAGAATTCGGATGGCTTTGGGACCGACCCCGTGCAGTGTGAGCAACTCGGCCTCGGTATGTTGCGCGACCTGTTTCAGCGTCGTGATGTCGAGCAGTAACAGTGCGCTATTCGCAGGCCGCCCAATCCGAGGCAGGTCACCAATCTGATCTGGAACGTCCCGAGTGCTCATGGTTGCGAGTCTACCCGCGGAACGCTGGTGCGCGAGGCCCGTCGGTGTGGCGAATCAACCAAATCGCACAAGGTTAGACACGTTGGTGTTCAGCAGTAGAGACTGAACTATGGGATTGAATATTGGGGACAAACAGAATCAGTTGCGTGATGCTGACCTCGTACAACAGACCGACCTGCCGCAAGTCGGCACGGGCACGGCCACAAAATTGACTGATGTAGTGACCAAGTGGCGTTCCCAACTATCAGGATCGCAACTAGAGGAACTCCGCACAGCCGAAAGTGATCTTTATGACGACGATGGCTTGCCGAGATGACGGTTGCTTCTGTCGAACAAAGATGGTCGGCTGACACTCATAACGAGTGTCAGCCGACCATACTTCGTTGTTCTACTGCCCGAATAACGCGCTATTCGCAGACCACACCGTCGTCTCGGACTTGCTTGGCATCGTGTGCCGGTGCGAGGTAGGGATACCAGTAGACGTTGTTCCCACCGATCAGTTCCCCGTATTCCCTTGAGACTGTGAGGTAACTGATAAAGGACTCGCCCTCGCCATCAACGCCTTTGACCGCCACGGCTTGACTTCCACCGGAGTTGTTGATTGGCCAAGCGCATACCGCCTCGGACCGGGTGGTTGGTTTACTCGCCTTATTGTCAGCAAAGTCACTCAAGCACTGGTTTTGGAAGATCGAGTTGAGACAGACGAGTTCGGGGCTATCGGTTAGAGATACGTCGATTACATTATTGACGTACTCGAGGGCTTCCTCGCCGGTGACCGGTTCACTATGGTCCGCCGTCGAGATCAGGCGGGTGACTGCGAAAACAGCAACGAGCGCCACGACCCCAAACAGGACCGTCATCACTATGAAACGAGAACGCCATGAGTTGCGCGTCTGTTGTGTTGATTCCTTAGTGGATTCATTCTCAATATTAGTCATAACGTCACTTTGCCCAGAAGTCGCCGTTTAGTGTCCAAGTATTTGTGGTGCCGGGATTTCGTGCGACCATAATCATGTACTTGAGATGACGTTCTTTGCGAACCGCACTGCCGAACCATGTGTTATCGAAACGGCCTGATTCTGCGAACTTTCCAATGTCCCATTCATCGCATTGAGTGGCACTCGATCCGACGCCTACCCCTCTTGCTTGCAATTCGAGATTAACGGTTTTACAGTTCCCCTTCGAAGAGTCAGCCTTAGGTGCCCAGTCTACCCACGATGTCGACCCTGTTTTAGGTACCGCACGAATACGAGCCTTGTACATTTTCCATGTGCTTTTCGACTTAAAGGTTGCCCAATGGTTAAGCGCCACGAATTGTTTGTTGCCGCCGTTCCACGATTGATTCTTCGTGCTTTTCCACGATTCGTAGCAGTAGTCAATCCAGCCCGTATTGTTCTGAATTCGACCGGCGCAAGCCCCAGTGATGCGAGTCATCCCGCCTAAAGCCTGAGCTGACGCGAGTGGTTCGGAACGTTCGCCTGGATCGGTCACTTCGAACTCGGCAGAGAGGTGACCGCCCTCGTCTTCTAGAGCGGTCAGTGTCATACCGCGCGGAACGGTTACCGTTGTGCCGTCGATGTCGAAAATCTCGAAGTCATCGAGATCTGCACTGAACCCGTTGAGTTCGTTCGAAAGCACAGCTTGGAGTCGTTCGTGCTTTACCTTCGCAGGGTTGGTCACAACCTCGGCGCCTTCGATGGCCACTTGGCCGGGTTCAATCGAGTCACCAAATGCGGGCGTCACAACAGGGACGGCTAGGAGCGCTGCGGTAAGCGTAGTAACCAAGGTGGTTCGACGCGCTTTAGGGGATAGGCTAGGCAAAATCGATACTCCTGTGATATTGCATGGAAGGGATGTCACGGGAAATTAAACAGGGTCACGACAGTAGAGTCAAACTCGCGAGTCGAAAGTATCAATGATGGGACCATTGGGCTTAGTCAGTAGGAACTATTGGCCAGATGAGGGTGATCGGCGTACACTTATGAGGTTGCCTAGGCGAGGGACGAGCGACGGGCCTGCGGCCCGCCAGTTCTGCAGCAGATTCGATCCAGCATCGACCAGCCAGAACCAGTCCGTAATCGACAGGGCGTTGGCATGCATCTGCCCGTCACCTGTCCCGCGCTTAGGCGACTTGCCGACGTTTCCCACTGGCGTTCGGCCCGATCCATTTCCACGGAGTTATGACCTATGTCTTCCATCAAGTTGACGTCGCAGCCACGCAACGAGTTCGGTAAGGGCGCAGCCCGCCGCCTGCGTCGCGCCCAACTGACCCCAGCAGTTCTTTACGGCCACGGCTCAGACCCGATCCACATCGCGCTGCCGGCCCACGACACCTTCATGGCCCTCAAGCACTCGAACGCCCTGTTCGAGATCGAACTCGAGAGCGGCACCGAGCTTGCCATCGCTAAAGAGGTCCAGCGCGACCCGATCCGCGACGTAGTCGAACACGTCGACTTCCTGATCGTCAAGCGTGGCGAGAAGGTCCACGTCGACGTTGAGATCATCGTTGTCGGTGAGAGCGCACCAGGCACCATGCACCTTGTCGAGGAGCAGACCCTGAGCGTCGAGGCGGAAGCCACCAACCTGCCCACTTCGCTCGAGGTGGACATCACCGGTCGCGAAGCTGGACAGCACGTCTTCGCCGGCGACGTCATCCTGCCTGAGGGCGCCCTGCTGCTCACCCCGGCCGACCGCGACGTCATCACGATCGTCGACCAGAACAAGGCTGCCAGCGAGACTGCGGACGAGGCCGAAGAGACCGCCGAAGAGTCCACTGAAGGCTGATAAGTCAACACCTAACCGCCCTTCGCCGGTGTCATCACCGAACTGGCGAAGGGCGGTTAGTCATCCCACGGCCCAGAGGTAAGGAGAACCATGTCGAACCGTCCCTGGCTGATCGTCGGTCTCGGCAATCCTGGGCCGAAGTACTCGGGCAACCGTCACAACGTCGGTCACATGGTGCTCGACGTTCTTGCTGGACGAGGTAATGCCAGTTTTGTCAGGCACCGTACTAACGCCCACATCGCCCAGGTGCGATTGGGGATGCTGCCCGGCGGCGTGCCAGGACCACAGGCGATCCTCGCCCGCTCGGACACCTACATGAACACTTCTGGTGGCCCGGTTGCCGGCCTGCTGAAGTACTTCGACCTGACAACAGACAACCTCATCGTCATCCACGACGAACTCGACATCCCGTTCGACTCCATCCGGATCAAACGCGGCGGCGGAGAAGGCGGACACAACGGGCTGCGCGATATCTCCAAGGCGATAGGAACCAAAGATTACCTGCGCGTGCGTATCGGAGTCGGCCGCCCGCCGGGACGAATGCAGGCAGCAGACTGGGTGCTGAAGGATTTCGGCACCGCTGAACGAGCCGACCTGCCGATCCTGCTTGAAGAAGCCGCCGATGCCGTAGAAATGGTCATCACCGAAGGCATGCTCGCCGCACAACAAAAATTCCACTCCAAGGACTCATGAGACTCACCGGCTTACTCGACGTTGTAGCGACAGATCCCGCCTTCGATCACATTGACCAGAACGCCAAGGATGCGCAATCAACCGATGTCATAGCACCCACCGGTGCTCGTCCGGTGATCATTACCCGTATCGCCGAACAATCCCCTGTCATTGCGGTCACGGCGACCGGGCGTGAGGCCGACGAACTGGCCAGCGCTCTGCGCTGCTACCTGCCCGATGACCACGTCGCCGTGCTGCCCGCCTGGGAGACGCTGCCGCATGAACGGCTCTCGCCGCGTTCCGACACGGTGGCCTCCCGGCTCGCGGTGTTCCGGCGGCTCAGCCACCCTGAACCCGATGGGCTGGCTGGCCCGATCCGAGTCCTCATCGCGCCGGTGCGCGCCGTCTTGCAGCCTGTCGTCAAAGGTTTGGACGAGCTCGTCCCCGTCGCAGTGCGCACCGGAGACAGCGTCGACCTGGAAGAACTCGTCCGGAATCTCGCCGATGCCGCCTATACTCGCGTCGATATGGTCGAACGCCGCGGCGAAATGGCTGTGCGCGGCGGCATCCTCGACGTCTTCCCGCCAACGGAAGACCACCCGCTGCGCATTGAGTTCTTTGGCGACGAGGTCGAAGAGATCCGTTATTTTGCGGTGGCAGATCAACGGTCGCTTGAAATCGCCCAGCATGGACTATGGGCGCCGCCGTGCCGTGAACTGCTGCTGACCGACGAGGTCCGGGAACGAGCCCGAGAACTCGCCGACACGGTACCTGCCGCTCGCGACATGCTGGAACGCATGGCACAAGGCATCGCGGTCGAAGGCATGGAATCGCTCACCCCCGCCTTGGTGGACGAGATGGTCCCGGTGCTGTCCATGGTGCCTGACGGCACCGCGGTGGTGCTGTGCGATCCGGAACGAGTGCGCCGCCGTGCGGCGGACCTCGGTGCGACCACGCAAGAGTTCTTGGCTGCCGCCTGGTCGGGCGCCGCGGCCGGCGGCAAAGTGCCGATCGACCTGTCCGCGGCGTCATTCCTGTCCCTTGAGGAAGTCCTTGAGGACGCGCAGACGCGCGACCTACCGTGGTGGACAATCGGTCCCTTTGCCCTCGATGACCAGGACGAGTCCATCAGTGCCGACGACCGTTCGGTGATTAGGATCGCGGCCCGCGAACTCGAGACTTACCACGGCAACGTGGCTCGCGCTCTCGACGTCATCAAGCAGCATCAACGCGACGGGTGGCGGCTCGTCGCTACGACTCAAGGCGCTGGCCCAGCGCGGCGCATGGTGGAACAACTCAGCGAGGCGGACACACCTGCGCGCCTTGTCACCGACATCGCTGAAGAGCCCGAGCCGGGCGTGGTCTACGTCGTACCCGCCCTGGCCGGAACAGGTTTCGCATCGAACGAGCACCGCTACGCGGTCTTCTCCGAAAGCGACATCACGGGCAGGGCAGTCGCTTCGACCCGTGACATGAACCGTCTTGCGGCACGCCGCCGCAACACTGTCGATCCGCTCCAGCTCAAAGTCGGCGACTTCGTGGTGCACGAGCAGCATGGCGTCGGGCGTTACGTGGAGCTGACGCAGCGCTCCACCGGTAAGGGCGATGCGAAAACGACCAGAGAGTACCTCGTCATCGAATACGCGCCCTCGCGGCGCGGCCAGCCCGGTGACCGGCTCTTCGTCCCCACCGACAAACTGGATCAGGTCACTCGGTACGTCGGTGGCGAAGCCCCGACACTGTCGAAGATGGGCGGCGCAGACTGGGCGAAGACCAAGGCCAAAGCCCGCAAGCATGTCCGGGAGATCGCTTCAGAACTCATCCGGCTGTATTCGGCACGTATGGCCACCAAGGGCTTCGCATACTCTCCGGATACGCCGTGGCAGCGTGAACTCGAAGACGCCTTCGCCTACATCGAGACCCCCGACCAGTTGGTCACCATTGACGAGGTCAAAGCCGATATGGAGCGCCCTGTCCCGATGGACCGCCTGATCTGCGGCGATGTCGGCTACGGCAAGACTGAGGTCGCGGTGCGCGCCGCCTTCAAAGCCGTCCAGGATGGCAAACAGGTCGCGGTGCTCGTCCCGACCACGCTGTTGGCGCAACAGCATTACGACACGTTCTCGGAACGCTACGCCGGATTCCCGATCACGGTGAAGTCGCTGTCGCGGTTCCAGACTGCCAAGGAATCCCAAGAGATCCTCGACGGGCTTGCGGACGGATCGGTTGATGTCGTCATCGGTACCCACCGGTTGCTGACCGGGGCGGTGCAGTTCAAATCGCTCGGTCTTGTCATCGTGGACGAGGAACAGCGCTTCGGAGTCGAGCACAAGGAGACGTTGAAGGCGTTGCGCACCAATGTGGACGTGCTGGCGATGTCCGCGACCCCGATCCCGCGCACCCTGGAGATGGCGGTGACGGGGATTCGAGAGATGTCCACGTTGGCCACGCCGCCGGAGGAACGCCATCCGGTACTCACCTATGTCGGCGCATATGAGGAAAAGCAGATCGGTGCGGCGATCCGCCGCGAGTTGCTGCGTGAGGGCCAGGTCTTCTACGTGCACAACCGGGTTGAGTCCATCGACCGCGCAGCGTCGCGGCTGGCCTCGCTGGTGCCGGAGGCGCGCATCGCGGTCGCACACGGAAAGATGAGTGAGAAGCAACTTGACCTGGTCATTCGTGACTTCTGGGAGAAGAAGTTTGACGTGCTGGTGTGTACCACCATCGTTGAGACCGGTCTGGACATCTCCAACGCGAACACATTGATTGTCGAGCGGGCCGATATGTTCGGTCTGTCGCAATTGCATCAGTTGCGGGGACGAGTCGGTCGCGGCCGGGAACGCGCCTACGCATACTTCCTCTACCCACCGGAAAAACCGCTCACTGAAACCGCCCACGACCGATTGGCGACCATCGCCGCCCACACTGACTTGGGTGCTGGCATGCAGATCGCTATGAAGGACCTGGAGATCCGTGGCGCCGGAAACCTGCTCGGCGGCGAGCAGTCCGGGCACATCGAAGGTGTGGGATTCGACCTGTACGTGCGCATGGTTGGCGAAGCGGTGCAGGCATTTAGAGGGGATGCTCCAGAAGAAATCCCCGATGTGTCAGTCGAGTTGCCGATCGACGCCCACATTCCGGATAACTACATCGGTGGGGAGCGGTTGCGGCTCGAGGCGTATCGGAAGCTGGCTGAGGTTGCCAGCGATGAGGCGCTGGACGAGATCCGCGCTGAACTGGTTGACCGTTACGGTGCGTTGCCCACGCCGGTGGAGAACCTGTTCGAGGTCGCTCAATTCCGGATGCTTGCGCGCCGTTATGGGCTCAGCGAGGTGGTGGTGCAGGGCAACTATGTGCGCCTCGCGCATGTGGAACTGCCCGAATCGGCGGGTCTGCGCCTGAAGAGGCTCTATCCGGGTTCGATCATCAAGCCTGCGGTGCGCACGCTGCTTGTCCCATATCCGAAGGCGGCACGTATCGGCGGTGCGCCAATCGTTGGAACAGAGCTGCTTTCCTGGGCGAAGACATTGATCACGACAGTGGTGCCGCTCCCGGCTGCCGCCACCACCGACGGGAAGTCGACGGTCGAGTAGCCACTCGCGGCCTACCGGGACGCACCACTGAGCGTGAACCGTCGCAAAATTCGTGTCATCGCCTAGCATGCGAGCACGGTTCACGAATTTCGCGACGGTTTGCGGAATGACGGCGCGGGCGCGCGGAGGTACTGAATTTGAGACAGTTGTCCAGAATGTGGACGAACCTGAAAGGTCCCATCTGTGGTCGGTAGTTTTTCTCTTGATTTCGAAACGTTTTCCACGCACCGCCTGTCCATATCGTGACCTCGCGCCGCTGTGCCTTTGTGTCATATCGGCGCCTCGATGAGTACCGCCCACTCGGAGGAACCTGATGAAAATCACTCGCACCCTCGCCGTCGCTGTCACAGCGACCGCACTGCTGTTCACAGCGGCATGCTCGTCAGAGCAGCCCACCACGGAAACGACCGCCCCGACCAACAGCCAGCAGGAAGACAGCAACGAGGTAGACACCACCGGTGTTGAAATCCCCGAAGCCGTCCAAGACACGCTGAACGTGGCACTCGTGACTCGTATCACCACCGGATCCTGGTACGAGACCTACGCGCGGGCCATCGAATCTGAGGTCGCAGCCCTCGGCGGATCACTCCAGATCTACGACTCCAACAACGACTTGGCCCGCATGGCCGACAACGTCAACACTGCCGTCAACTCGCAGGTCGATGTCCTACTGATCAACAACGGCACCGCCGAGGCTCTCGACGCACCAGTGCAGTCAGCCCTTGACGCTGGCATCTCGGTCGTCACCTACGACTCTGACCTGACCCTCGACGGCATCGCCACCATTGACCAGGACGACACCGCCCTGGCAACGAACGGCCTGCAGGCCATCGCGGACGATTTCAACAACGAGGCCAACCTCGTCGTGCTCTCGGTGGCGGGCTACGCGCCGCTGGACCGTCGTCTTGCTGCCGTCGCAGACTTCCAAAGCGAGAACCCAGGTATCGTGACCGTCGCTGAAAGCGGCACGGTCTCCGGCAACTCAGCGCTTGAGACGCAGGCCCAGGTCGATGCGCTGCTCAAGCAGTACCCCGACGAAGGGCAGATCACCGCTGTGTGGTCACACTGGAACGAGTTCACCCGTGGCGCATTCGAAGCCATCAAGCAAGCCGGTCGCGACGACGTTGCGGTCTACTCCGTTGACCTGACCGACCAGGAGTTGCCTTACTTCTGGGACGAGGGCGTCAACTTCGTTGCCGCATCCGCCACCAACCCGGCAACCATCGGCACCTCTCAGGTGCGTCTGGGCTATCAACTGGTTGCCGGTGAGGACGTTCCAAGCAACCTGCTGGTCAACCCTGTGCTGATCCGCAAGTCGGAACTGCCCGCAGAACCGATCACCTTCGATCAGCTTCCTGAGACTGTTCCCGCCTGGTCAGACGACACCGCCGAATGGCCACTGTGGTTGGACGCCATCAAGAACAAGGCATAAGTGAACTGAATTGACGCTGACGCTGCGTGATCTCACGCACGACTATGGCACCGGCCCGGTGCTGCACAATGTCACTTTCACTGTGCAGCCCGGGCAGGTCCATGCTCTCCTTGGTGTCAACGGGGCGGGCAAGTCGACGCTGATCCACATCGCAACCGGAATGTTCGCGCCGACGGCCGGGCAGATCGTCATTGACGATGAGCCGGTCGCTTTCGCGCATCCAGGACAAGCCCGTCATCACGGCGTGGTGCTCCTTGCACAGGAAGTGGACCGGTCGCTGGTGCCGCAACTGGCGGTTCACGAGAACCTGACTGTGGCCCAGCGGCACGGCATCGGGCGGCGCTGGTGGTTCTCGCCGCGATCCGACCAGCGCGCCGCACGCGCCCTGCTGGACCGCTACGGCGTCAAGCTTGACGTCACCCGGCAGGTGTCAACGCTCAGCCTGTTTGAAAAACAGGTGTTGTGCTTGATCCGAGCGGTCGCGTCGAATGCGAAATATCTGCTGCTGGACGAGCCGACCTCGTCCTTCGACGCCGAACAGGTCACGCGGTTCTACGAGATCGTGCGGGCGCTGATCGCTGATGGCCTGGGCGTGGTGTTCATCTCTCACCGACTCAATGAGGTATTCGAGTTGGCGGACGAGATCACCGTGCTTCGCGACGGTCGAAAGGTGCTGGAATCGGCAGCAGATCAGGTCACACCGGCTGAAGTCGTCGAGGCGATGACCGGCGGCGATGTCGCCGCGGTGCGTCGTTCGGAGCGGGTTTCGCGGGGTGGTGATTCGTTGATCGAGCCTGTCGAGATCATCAACGTGGTTTCGACGAGCTCAACCAGCGTTGGGGAGGGCGCGACCGCGTTCGCAGCGCGCGGCTTCACCATTGGCCGCAATCACACCAGCATCGACCTTGAACTAAAGAGCGGGGAAGTGCTCGTCGTATTCGGCCCGCTTGGTTCGGGCAAGACCTCGTTAGCTCGTCAGCTCTTCGCGCTGCGCGGTTCCTACGTTGCCGCCGTTGATGGCCACGAGGTCACAGTCAAGACACCGACTGATGCCACCAGACTGGGCATAGCGCTCGTCCCGGAAGAACGCCGCCGTCATGGGGTGTGGTTGGACGAGACTGTCGGAACACACCTTGCACTGGGTTTGAACGGTTGGATCCGGAAGCGTCGCGAAGCGCGCCGCTCCGATGAGTTGATGGCCGACTTCGATGTGCAGCCGCGCGAATCAGGCCGTATCGTACGACGGCTTTCCGGTGGCAACCAGCAAAAGGTCGCCTTCGCCAAATGGGGTGACGACATCCACCGTGTGATGGTGCTCGACGAGCCCATGACAGGTGTCGATGTCGGTGCCAAAGAATCATTGTTCACCCGTATCGAACAGGCTGCAGATGCCGGAACCGCGGTGTTGTATCTGACCGCGGAACCCGACGACGCGCTGCGTATCGCAGACCGGGTGCTCGTCCTGGGCGATGGCGAACCGCGTACCGTCCCTGCCCGAGGGCTCACACCACTCGACCTCATGTTCAGCAACGAAAAGGAGCGCGAAGTATGAGCGCTATGGCTGCCCTGCCCGGGCCAGGCCGATTGAGCCCGCGCACGAAGGACCTGCTGTACCGCTACGCGGCAGTGCTCGTCATTCTTGCGATCATCGTGTTCTTCTCGTTCGCCAACGACAACTTCCTCACCTTCAAGAACTTCACCGACATTTTGCGATCGGTGTCGATCAGTGCGTTCCTTGCATTGGGCGTGACCTTCTCGCTGGTCGTCGATGGGTTCGATGTGTCGATTGGTTCTGTGGCATCCATTGCCACCATCGGTGCTGCTGCCTCGATGATCGTGTTCCGCCAAGAGCTCGCAGTGGCGATCATCGTGCCGCTGCTTCTCGGCGTGACCGTCGGACTGGTCAACGCATTCTTGATCGTCAAACTCGGGTTGCCGGATCTGCTGGCGACCCTGGCAATGCTCTTTGTGGTCAACGGGATCCAACTGACCTATACCAACGGGTACTCGATCTATCAGGGATCGTCGTTCAACGGTGAGGCCACCACAGGTGTCATGCTGCCGTCGTTCTTAAAGATCGGCCAAGGCTCGATCCTCGGTATCCCAGTGGCTGCGATCTTGCTCCTGGTGGTCGTCGCCATCGCCCACGTCTTCCTGACTCGCACCACCGTGGGACGCAATATGTACATGGTGGGCGGCAACGCCGAGGCCGCCCGACACTTCGGCCTGCCCGTGGGACGACTGCGCACGCTCGCTTATGCGATCTCAGGCCTGCTGGCCGCCGTCGGCGGCATTGTTCTGACGAGTCGTATCGGTGCCGGTCAGGTCTCAGCCGGTGCGCCCATGCTGATGGACGCGGTGGCAGCTGCCTATGTCGGCTACGCGATCTTTGGGCAGAAACGGCCCAGCGTGGTCGGGACGCTGTTGGGCGCATTGCTGATCGGCATCTTGCTGAATGGCCTCACCATGATGAACGTGCCCTATTACGCGCAGGACATCGTCAAAGGCGGCGTATTCATCATCGCACTCGCCTTCGCTTTCCTGCGTAAATCCGACTAGCCGATTGGGGCCCCGGTGAGTGGGCCCATCGTCCGCGCCACCGCTCGTATCGGCTCGCTACGATCGAAGTCCACCTGTCCGACCGGCGCGATCACAATTCCCGCATCTCATTCGCAAGGAGCACACTGTGAATAACGCCATCGCCGCACCGGACTACGGTTACGGATTCTCATTCCTGGGCCACAGCGATCAGGGCGGGCGTCCCGATGGCTGCCAAGTGATGGTGCACGAGGGCTACGCCTACGTGGCGCACGCATTCGCAGGCGGATTCAGCGTCATAGACGTACGCGACCCGCGCAACCCCCAACCGGTGCAATTCGTACCAGCGCCTGACGGCACCTGGTCAGTGCATCTGCAAACGGCCGATAACCTGCTGCTGGTCGTCAACGCCAAGGACCTCTTCGCGGATTCGAATTTCCAGATGGAGAACGATTACTACGGTCGTTCCGTGGGATCGCCCGCATTACAGGCGGAACGCGGCTACGCCGCCGGACTGCGAGTTTTCGACATCTCGACCCCGGGCAGCCCGCGCGAGATCTCTTTCATGCCAGTCGAAGGGGTCGGACTGCACCGCCTCTGGTACACCGGCGGCCGCTGGGCCTATGCCTCGGCGCTACTGGACGGATTCACCGACTACATCTTCGTCACCATCGACCTGGCTGATCCGACTCGTCCCGAACTCGTCGGCAAGTGGTGGCTGCCCGGCATGAACGAAGCCGCAGGCGAAACCCCTGATTGGGACACGAACCGGTGGCGCTACGGACTGCACCACGCGATCATTGACGGCGACACCGCCTATGCGTCCTGGCGTGATGGCGGATTGAGCCTGCTGGATGTGACGGACCGGGCCAACCCGCAGTTGATCTCGTACCGCAACTGGTCCGATCCATTCGGCGGCGGGACACATACTGCCTTGCCGTTGCCCGAACGCGACCTGCTGCTCGTTGCGGATGAGGGCATCGCCGACAACGCGGCCGACGGCGTGAAATACACCTGGGTCTTTGACGTGCGCAACCCGAAGAACCCCGTGTCTATCTCGACCTTCCCCAACCCTGCCGAGCAGATCTACGTCAACAAGGGTGGACACTTCGGTCCGCACAACCTGCACGAAAACCGTCCTGGTACTTTCGTATCGGACCGATTGATCTTTGCGACCTATCAAAACGCCGGGCTGCGCGCGTACAACATCGCTGACCCGTTCCGGCCGCGCGAGGTCGGCGCATGGGTGCCTCCGGCTCCGGCGCAGATGGTGGATACTCGACCAGGCCGGCCGCGCGTCATCCAAAGTTTCGATGTGTTCGTGGACGAGAACGCCATCGCCTACATGACCGACTACAACGCGGGACTTTACATACTGCAATGGGATGGAGAAAGACTCTGATGCCTGACGAACATGTAGATCTCTTGCCAGAGGAATTGCTCGGAGCACTGCGCTCGGCCCTGGGCGCCGAGCACGTCAGCACCGACGAATCGGCGATCACGCCTCGCTTGACGGACTCGTCCGGTATGGGGTCTACGGGGCGGCCGCTGGCGCTGGTGCGCCCCGGTTCTACAGCTGAGGTCTCCCAGGTGCTCGCTGCGGCGAACCGGGCCAAGGTGGCCGTGGTGCCGCAGGGAGCGCTGACCGGATTGGCCGGGGCCGCTTCGGCGCTGGTCGGGTCGATTCTGCTGGATCTGTCGCGCATGGACCGGATCGTCGACATTGATGAGGTCAACCGGCTGGCCGTGGTGCAGCCGGGTGTGCTCGTCGCTGATTTCGGTGCGGAAGTCGCACGCCACGGACTTTTCTATCCACCGGACCCGGCCTCGGCTGCCCGCGCCACGATTGGCGGCACGGTCGCAACGAATGCTGGCGGTATGCGCGCCATCAAATACGGTCTGACCCGTGACTATGTGCGGTCACTCGAAGTGGTCCTGGCGGACGGCTCAGTGGTCAGGACGAGGCCGCCCACACGTAAGTCGGTCGCCGCATTGGACCTGACCGGCCTGATGGTCGGGTCTGAAGGCACCCTGGGCGTCATCACCGAAGTCACCTTGGCACTGCTGCCAGCACCGGCACCGTTGCGGGGCATCTCGGGAACATTTGCCTCCATGGCTGACGCGCTTGCCGCCGCCCGTGATATCGGCGCTGGCTCACGGCTCCCGGTCACCTTGGAGTTGCTCGACGGTGTGGTGCTGGACGCTGTGAAGGCCTACGACCCTTCCGTGAATATTCCGGCAGGCGCAGGAGCCTGGCTGCTCGCGCTGACCGATGCGCATCTCGATCCCAGCGGCGATCTCAATGCTTTTGAAACCGCGTACCGCGCACATGGCGCATTGTCGATCGACCGGGGCGAGGACGAGGCTGCCCTCGACCAATTGATCGCCGCGCGTCGCCTGCTGCATCCGGCGATGCTGAACCTACGCGGGGTATCCATCAACGAGGACATCGCGGTGCTGCCGTCGCGGTTGGGGGAGATCACCGCCGCTATCGGTCAGATCGCTGCTGATCTTGGCGTGGTGATCGGCGTCGGCGGTCACGTCGGCGATGGGAATATGCACCCGGTGATCGCCTACGACCCGGACAACGAGGCGGAGACGGCTGCTGCGTGGCGAGCCCACGAACAGATCATGGCGCTCGCACCCCGCTTTGGCGGCACGATCACCGCCGAACACGGGATCGGTGTGGAAAAGTTGGTGGCTCTGGATGATGAGGTGAGCCCGCCGCTACGCGCCGCGCAACGCGCCATCAAGGCGGCGCTGGACCCGAATGAGATCCTCAACCCGGGACGCAAGTTCTAGCCCTTCTACTGCGAACCGTCACGAAATTCGCGACCTGCCCTCGTACATTAGGCAATGTTACGAAATCGGTGACGGTTCATCATTGGGTGGAGGTCTCGATAAGCCGCAGTCGGCTACTCGACCGACGGGCCGACGGTTCATCGTTGGGAACGGGGATTCTTAGATGATTCATAACCTTCGCTAAGTGTGTTCCAATAACGCGTTGTCATCGTTGACCCATCGATAGTCAAACGAGAGGGGACAGCGATGGCTGAGGCCAAACAACCGGACAACACTGAGCCAGAGGGCGAAGACGTGCCCATTGTGCCACCGGACGATCCGACGGCACCGGATGATCCGACGGCACCGGACGATCCAGAAGCGCTGACGCAGCCTGATGCCGTTCCGACCATCGACCAACAGGACGAGCAAGGACCGGCTGAAACCGCCACCTGGTGGTCAAGGAAACGCGTTGTCTGGGCAGCGGGAATCAGTGCGGCGGCGCTTGCTGGAACCGCTGTGACCTCGTCATTGATCACCCAAGCGGTGATCAATGACGACGGGCGCACCATCAAGGGGCGTGTAGCGGAATCCGTGCGAGACCCCAACGATGATCGACGTGATGGCCCGCGCCGAGATCGAGACAATGGGGCACATACAGAGCGGGGACGCGGTGGCCCAAGCACTTAACGGCATCTGAGCGAAAATATCGGCCGTGTGTTACCAGTTGGTGGCACACCGCCATCGCTTTATGGCTGCTTTCCTCAAGAGCTGTGGTGGCCGTTATCGGGGAAGACTCGTTTGGCCACAGCCTGCATGTCGCGGTCGAGTCCGTCGAGCCGGTCGTCGACGCGTTGGAAACGCAACTCCATTTCGGTGCGTAGCGCTGTGATCTGAGCGTTGGTCTCGTGACGCAGTGACGTGATTTGCAGCGTGGTCTCGTTGCGCAGGCTGCCCACTTCGGTCAAGATCTCGCCGCGCTGTGACAGCATTTCGTTGCGTAATGAGGTGATCTGACCGGTGATGGTGCGTAGCACGACTTGCGTGATCATAGTCATCATTCCAAGCAGGGTCGCGGTCAGTACCCCGATGATGGTCCACGTTTGTGGTTCGGTCACTTCGATCACCCTCCCATTGTTGCGGCTCGTAACCGAATATGCCAGGACCGTCACATTGTCGTTGGTTGCAGAGCCTGCCTGTGGGCAACTTCTGCGATTCGGGCGGTCATCGCAGTCCGTGCGTGGGTGCGTATATATGAGATTGCCCATATTTCCCCGTCAGCTGTCGCCGGATAGCGGGCCAGATGGACAAATTCATTGGTACTGCAACAGCGGCGCAAGCAGCGAGAACACTGAGTTGAGTTCGACCGCGCAGCCCTCAAGACATGAATGTCCGGTTTGCCCGGATTGTGGGGACAATGGTCCTATCGGGCAAACCGGACATCCCGTAAGTTCTAATAGCGAACTGATAATGAAAGACGAGAGGACCAGCATGCGTATCGGGGTACCGGTCGAAGCCGCTGAAAATCAACGGATAGTGGCGGCCACTCCAAAGACCGTGAGCAAGCTCATCAAACTCGGTTACGAAATTTCGGTGGCAACCGGCGCTGGTACTCGGGCGAGTTTCCTGGACGGTGCCTACAAGGAGGCCGGCGCTCAGATCGTCAGCGATGACGAGGCGTGGCAGTGCGACGTAGTCATCAAGATGGACGAGCCCTCCCTCGCGGAGATTGCCAAGATGCGTTCCGGGGCGACGGTCATCTCGCGAATGGTTCCGGACGACAACGATGAACTCGTCCAAAAGATGAATGAGCACGGCGTGACCGGACTGTGCCTGGACGCTGTGCCGCGTATCTCACGCGCCCAGTCGCTCGACGTGCTTTCTTCGCTGAGCAACATCGCCGGATACCGGGCAGTGATCGAGGCGGCGGAAGCCTATGGCGGCATGTTTGGTGGTCAGGTCACCGCTGCGGGCAAAACCGACCCGGCGACTGTTTTCGTCATCGGTGCCGGTGTTGCTGGTCTAGCCGCGCTCGGCGCTGCCGGATCGCTCGGCGCCCAAGTGCGTGCCTTCGACGTTCGCCCAGAAGTCGCGGAACAGATCGAGTCGATGGGGGCGACCTTCGTCCGCTCCGCTGGGCAACAGGAGGTCAGCGAAGACGGCTACGCCAAACCGCTGACCGAAGAGCAGCTCAAAGCAACCGCTGAAACCTACGCGGAAGAATCCGCAAAGGCAGACATCATCATCACCACCGCGCTGGTGCGCGGCAAGGCGGTACGGACCATCACCGCTCAGATGGTCGCCAATATGAAGCCGGGCAGCGTGATCGTCGACCTCGCGGCTTCGGGCGGCGGCAACTGCGAACTGACCGTGCCAGGGGAGAAGATCGTCACTGAGAATGGCGTGACCATCGTCGGATTCACCGACCTGCCTGGCCGGATGCCAGCCCAGGCCTCCCAGTTGTACGGCACCAACATCGTCAACCTGTTGCAACTGCTCACCCCAAGCAAAGACGGTGAGCTGACCCTCGACTTCGACGACGTCGTACAGCGCGCCATCACCGTCACCCACGACGGCGAAGTGCTGTGGCCGCCACCGCCAGTACAGGTTTCAGCGGCAGCCCCGGTTGCGACCCCCGTCGTTCAGGCAGAAGACCCCGCTGTCGTCGCTGCACGTGAAGCAGCAACAGCCAAGCGGAAGGAACAGCGCATGCTGGCCTGGGGCGGTCTGGCCGCGATCCTGGTCGGCCTGGCCATCACCTTCTCACCCGTGGCCTTCCTGAGCTACTTCACCGTGTTCATCCTGGCGGTCTTCGTCGGGTTCTATGTCATCACCAACGTGTCGCATTCGCTGCACACCCCGCTGATGGCACAGACCAACGCGATCAGCGGCATCATCCTGGTCGGCGCAATCCTGCAACTCGGCGACTCCAACCCGTGGGTGGTCGGCATCGCGTTCGTCGCCGCCGCGGTGGCGTCAATCAATATCTTCGGTGGCTTCCTTGTCGCGAGCCGCATGATCAACATGTTCCGCAAGGAGGCCTGAGCCATGTCATCTGCCTTGGTATTCGCACACACATCCCTGGTGGCGGTTGATCGCTGGCACTCCCTCGTCCAAGCCGCCTACGTCATTGCCGGAGTGCTGTTCATTCTGTCGCTGGCCGGTCTGAGCAAGCAGGAGAGCGCTCGTCGTGGAAACCTCGCCGGCAAGGCCGGCATGGTCATCGCGCTGGTCGCCACCGTCGCCCTGGCGTTACTCGAAAGCGAGAACGCCATCGCCGTCACCGGATCACTGATCCTCGGCGCGCTGCTGATCGGGGCCGTCATCGGCACCATCGCCGCTCGGCGTATCGAGATGACCCAGATGCCTGAGATGATCGCGATCCTGCACTCCTTCGTCGGTATCGCGGCAGTGCTGGTGGGCTTCAACTCGTACATCACCGAACCCAAAGATGATGCGGTGCACCTGATTGAGGTGTTCCTGGGTATCTTCATCGGAGCGATCACCTTCACCGGCTCCGTCATCGCCTACCTGAAACTGTCGGCCAAGATGAAGTCCAAGCCGCTGACTATTCCAGGACGCAACCTGTGGAACTTCGGTGCGGTTGCCGCTTGCGCGGGGCTGATGGTGTGGTTCTTGGCATCGCCGAACATCTGGGCACTGCTAGCGATGACCGTGGTCTCGCTGGTCATCGGTCTTCACCTGGTGGCAGCCATCGGCGGTGGCGACATGCCCGTCGTGGTCTCCATGCTCAACTCCTATTCCGGTTGGGCCGCTGCCGCTGCCGGGTTCATGCTCTCGAACAACCTGCTGATCATCACCGGTGCCCTCGTGGGCGCCTCGGGTGCGATCTTGTCCTACATCATGTGCAAGGCGATGAACCGCCGGTTCATCTCGGTGATCCTCGGCGGCTTCGGCGACGCGCCCGCGGCGGTCGGTGAGGAAGTGACCGGAGAGCACCGCGAGATTTCCGTGAACGAGCTTGCCCAGTCGCTTGCGGAAGCCAAATCCGTGATCATCACACCCGGGTACGGAATGGCTGTGGCCAAGGCGCAGTATCCGGTGGCCGATCTGGCTTCTAAACTGCGGGCGCGCGGTGTCAAAGTGCGCTTCGGTGTGCACCCGGTCGCGGGCCGCCTGCCGGGCCACATGAACGTGCTGCTCGCGGAGGCCAAGGTGCCTTACGACATCGTCGAAGAAATGGACGAGATCAACGACGACTTCTCCGAGACCGATGTTGTGCTCGTCATCGGCGCGAATGACACGGTCAACCCAGCCGCACTGGAGGACCCGAACTCCCCGATTGCGGGCATGCCAGTGCTTGAGGTGTGGAACGCGACTCAGGTTGTGGTGTTCAAGCGGTCCATGGCGGTCGGATATGCCGGAGTGCAGAACCCGCTGTTCTTCAAAGACAACACGCAGATGCTCTTCGGTGACGCGAAGACTCGGGTGGAAGAACTCGTCCACGCTGTCGACTCCGCACTCGTGGGTTAGTGCGGCTCCGGGACCCCGGTCCCTCACGCAGCCGGTTCAAAACGACTAGGCTGTGTACGTAACTTCCGACAAACACCTCTTATAGGAGCGAAAGTGGCAATTATCGAAGCCGTAGGCGCACGCGAAATCCTCGACTCGCGTGGCAACCCGACCGTTGAGGTCGAGGTCGTCCTGGAAGACGGTACCTTCGCCCGCGCCGGTGTGCCTTCAGGCGCATCGACCGGAGCATTCGAAGCAGTGGAGCGTCGTGATGGCGACGAGGGTCGTTATCTCGGCAAGGGTGTCGAAGGTGCAGTCAGCGCCGTCGACGATGAGATTGCTCCTGAGGTCATCGGATACGACGCTGAAGACCAGCGCCTCATCGACGCCAAGATGATCGAACTGGACGGAACCCCCAACAAGGGAAAGCTCGGCGCAAACGCCATCCTCGGTGTCTCGCTGGCTGTCGCCAAGGCTGCCGCGAAGAGCGCGGGTCTGGACCTGTACCGCTACGTCGGTGGCCCGAACGCGCACGTGCTGCCAGTTCCGATGATGAACATCCTCAACGGTGGCTCACACGCCGACTCCAACGTCGACATCCAGGAGTTCATGATCGCGCCCGTCGGTGCACCGAGCTTCAAGGAAGCGCTGCGCTGGGGCGCCGAGGTCTACCACGCACTCAAGTCCGTGCTGAAGGCCAAGGGACTGGCCACCGGACTCGGCGACGAGGGTGGTTTCGCACCGAACCTGCCGAGCAACCGCGACGCACTTGACGAGATCATCTCCGCCATTGAGAAGGCCGGCTTCAAGCCAGGCACCGACGTTGCTCTGGCGCTCGACGTGGCATCGACGGAGTTCGTCAAGGACGGCGCCTACCAGTTCGAGGGTCAGGCACAGTCGACTGACTTCATGGTCAACTACTACGAGCAGTTGGTGACCGACTACCCGCTGGTCTCCATCGAAGACCCGTTGAGTGAAGACGAGTGGGACGCCTGGTCGCAGTTGGTCGCTCGCGTGGGCGACCGCGTGCAGATCGTCGGTGACGACCTGTTCGTGACCAACCCGGAGCGTCTGGCTCGCGGTATCGAGACGAAGGCTGCGAACTCGCTGCTCGTGAAGTTGAACCAGATCGGCACCTTGACCGAAACCCTCGACGCTGTCGAGTTGGCACAGCGTGCTGGCTTCACCGCCATGGTTTCGCACCGTTCCGGTGAGACCGAGGACACCACCATTGCCGACCTTTCGGTTGCTGTGAACGCCGGTCAAATCAAGACCGGTGCGCCTGCCCGTGGCGAGCGCATCAACAAGTACAACCAGTTGCTCCGTATCGAGGACGCACTGGACGAGGCCGCTGTTTACGCGGGTCTGTCCGCATTCCCTCGTGCGAAGTTCTGAGAGCTTTCGGTGACTGAGTAGCGGGTCGCTGACAGTTTGTGAAAGCGGCGGGTGCCGTGCCCAACTGGGTGTGGTACCCGCCGTTTGTTCGTCCGCACTGGCGCCGCTCGTTCGTCCGCACCGCCGAAAGGGCACCATAATCTTGTTGCGCACCAGTTATAAGGGGTGCTGGAGACGATTATGGTGCCCTGCAAATGTGCGGAGGGAGCCAGTTGGGGGCGCCCCGCGCGCCTACCGGCGGATTCTCAGCCCGGCGCGGCACAATCGGTGCTATGAGTTCCAGGGTTCCCGTGAGTCGGCCGAAAACTGGCCGCATGGGCTGGGTGCGCCCGATGTCGGTGCGCCTGGTCGTGCTGGGAATCGTCGCGCTCGGCGCCTTCGCGCTCGTCATCCCGACAATGATGAACTATGTGGAACAACGAGCCGAGACCCGGCAACTCGAAGAGCAGGCCGCGCAGACCCGCGCTGAGAACGACAAACTTCAGACCGAGATCGACCGCTGGAACGACGACAACTATGTGGCCGCACAGGCCCGTGAACGGCTCAGCTTCGGTTATGACGGCGAAACCCGCTACAAGGTTATCGATCCGCAAGCGGTCGTGGACGACACCAACCCCAAGACCGGGCAAGAGGTCACCGCTGGCGCGGTGGAATTCCCCATCGGCAAAGAAGAATCCTGGTATCGGACCTTGTGGGAATCAGTAGAAGTCGCGGGCGGTACGGCACAATAGGACGGTGCCTTCGACTGTTTACCCCCCATCGGAATCTGACGCGACACCGCCAGGGACGCTTTCACCACAGGATGCTCAAATAATCGCCGCCCGCGGCGGTTACGGTGCAGAGGACCCGGCCGCGACGATCACTGCGGACGACATCGCCGAAGTGGCCCACCAATTGGGCCGCACGCCGCGTGGCATGGTCGCGATCAGCGCTCGATGCGTATGTGGCCGGCCTTGGGCGGTGAAAACTGCGCCACGTCTCGACGACGGCACGCCGTTCCCCACGCTGTTCTATTTGACGCATCCGGCGTTGACAGCAGCGGCATCCACCCTTGAGGCCGCCGGGGTGATGAAAGAAATGACGCAGCGCCTCAGTGAAGACGAGTCATTGGCTGCGGCTTACCGCAGTGCGCACGAGGCATACTTGGCCGAACGCGAAGCGCTGGCTCATGTCAGCGAGATCGAAGGGATATCGGCAGGCGGCATGCCCACCCGAGTCAAGTGTCTCCACGTCCTGATCGGCCATTCGCTGAGTGCCGGGCCGGGTCAGAACCCGCTGGGGGACGAAGCCATCGCGCTCGCGATCAATGCCCGACTATTCACTCCGGGGCAATGCCAATGTGTCGCCCGCCCCGCTGAGGAGGCCGCTGATGACTGAAAACACAAGACGAGTCGCCGCTATCGACTGTGGCACGAACTCCATCCGGCTGCTCATCGCGGATGTCGATCCGGTTGCCGGAACCCTGGTGGATATTGAACGCACGATGACCGTGGTGCGCCTTGGCCAAGGGGTCGACAAGACGGGCGTCCTCGACGCGGATGCACTGAACCGCACCTTCACCTGCACCCGCACCTACCAGGCATTGATCGAGCGGCACGGAGTCGAGGCTGTGAGGTTCGTCGCGACATCGGCGACCCGTGATGCCTCGAACCGAGACGAGTTCTTTGACGAGATCAATGAGATCCTCGGCGTCACGCCGGAGGTCATTTCGGGCGATGAGGAAGCCCGGCTGTCATTCAGAGGCGCCACAGGGGTCTTTGGCGGCCAATTCGAAGCGCCGTATCTGGTCGTCGATCTCGGTGGCGGCTCGACTGAAATCGTCCTTGGAACTACGACGCCCGAGGCCGCCTGGTCCATGGACGTCGGCTGTGTGCGCATGACTGAACGACACCTCAAGTCGGATCCGCCGACTGAAGCTGAACTCGCTGCCGCGCGAGCCGATGTCCAGGCGGCTTTGGATGAGGCTGGCCGGCACGTGCCGCTGGGCGATACCGCCACACTTGTGGGACTTGCCGGATCGATCACCACCGTGACCGCACATGCCTTGGGCATTGAGCTATACGAACGAGACCGGATCAATGGCGCAGTCCTTCCGATCGATGCTGTGCTCGAATCCGCGTCCGACCTGCTCACGCGCTCACGGGAGCAGCGTGCGGAGCTTGGTTTCATGCATCCAGGTCGCATCGACGTGATCGGTGCGGGGGCATTGGTGTGGTCGGAGGTCGTGCAACGTGTGCAGCGCGAGGTGCGGGCTGCAGGCCGGGAACTCGCCACTACATTGACCTCTGAACACGACATTCTGGATGGAATTGCGTGGTCACTTGTACAGTAGCGCGGTGATGTGGCTAGCATCACATGACCAGGCGTTTTCCTGCTGAGCAAATGCTGACGTACGCTTGAGTGAAATCTGTCGATCACATTCCAGGAGACCGGTGTGTCTAGTTCTACTGTGTCCAACGATTCGAACCTGCCTCGCATCCTTGTCTTGGGCGGCGGGTCCGTCGGCTTGTACTCGGCTCGTCGCCTGCGTCGACGCCTCGGCAAGAAGGCGCACATTACCGTTGTAGACGCACTGCCTTACATGACCTACCTGCCCTTCCTCCCAGAGGTCGGTGCTGGAGCAATCGGTGGCCGCGATGTCGTGGCTCCGTTCCTGCGGGCGCTCAAGGGAATCAACCTGGTACAGGCCAAGGTCACCAACATTGACCACGCCGCGCAGACGGTCACGGTTGCTCCTGAGGTCGGCGAAGATTTCGACATCGAATACGACGAGTTGGTCGTCGGTCTCGGCTCCATCGCTCGTACCCTGCCCATTCCGGGTCTTGCTGAGGAAGCGATCGGATTCAAGGCCGTCGAAGAGGCGCTCTACCTGCGCAATCAGATCCTTGACCGCATCTTCATCGCTTCGAATACCAAGGACGAGGCACTCCGTGCCCGCCTGCTGACCTTCACCTTCATCGGTGGCGGTTTCGCCGGTATCGAGGCTGTCGGTGAGGCCGAGGACATGGCCAAGGCAGCAGTACGCAAGGTCCCGTCGCTGAGTGAATCAGATCTGCGTTTCGTCGTCATCGAGGGTGCTGACCGGATCCTCCCGGAACTGCCGCTGGAGATGGCGCAGTACGGCCTGGCGAACCTGCGCCGCCGCGGTATCGAGGTTCACCTCTCGACCTTCTTGAGTTCGTGCATCGAGGGCAAGGTAGTCACCTCGACCGGTGTGGAATTCGAGTCCGACACTATTGTGTGGACCGCGGGAGTGCGCGCCAACCCGGTTATTGGCGAATCTGATCTGCCCACCGACCAACTCGGCCGCCTCACCGCAGCCGCAACATTGCAGGTCGTGAACGAGGATGGCGAGGTCGTGCCGCACGCTTGGGGCGCCGGTGACTGCGCTGCAGTGCCAGACCTGCACAACCCAGGTAAGTTCTGCCCGCCGAACGCGCAGCACGCTATCCGGGAAGCCAAGGTCCTGGCAGATAACGTGGTCGCGACCCTGGCTGGTCGTCAAGTGCGTGAATACAAGCACAAGAACCTCGGAACCGTGGCCTCCCTAGGGCTGCACAAGGGCGTTGCGATGCTCTTCGGCTTCATCAAGCTCAAGGGTTGGCTTGCATGGATGGCGCACCGCTCGTACCACGTGATGGCCATGCCGACACCGAGCCGCAAGATCCGCATTATTTTCGGTTGGATGTCCGCGACGTTCCTGCGCCGCGAGTTGGCACCCCTGGGTGCTACCGCTGACCCGCGCGCATCATTCCGGGCGGCATCGGCGCCCGCTCAGCCCAAGGAAGAGAAGAAGGCCGAAAAAGCCGACTGATCTGACCTTGTCAGGTCGCCCCCATAGCCCAATTGGCAGAGGCAGCCGACTTAAAATCGGTCCAGTGTGGGTTCGAGTCCCACTGGGGGCACTTCCTCTCTATTCAGTGCAACGCGGCACTCTCTCGCTTACGGCGGCGGTTGCCCACACCCCGGACGTGCCGCGCCGATGCGACCCGATGAGATGGGTGTCAACCATTCCGATTGCTTCCATCAGGGCGTACATGGTGGTGGGACCGACGAAGGCGAAGCCCGCGCGTTTGAGGGCTTTGGATAGCGCCACGGACTCCGGGCTGGTCGTGGGGACCTGTGCATAGGTTGCCGGAGCGGGTGTCTCGTCAGGCTGATAGGCCCAGATGAACTGGACCAGCCCGCCATCTTCGCGCAACCGGACTGTTGCCGCTGCGTTGTTGATCGTGGCGAGGATCTTTGCCCGGTTCCGCACGATTCCGGCATCTTCGAGTAGCCGGACGACGTCGGCATCGTCGAAGTTCGCCACTACGTCAGGCATGAACTCGGCGAAGGCAGTGCGGAACGCCGGGCGCTTGCGCAAGATCGTCACCCAAGAGAGCCCGGACTGGAAAGCCTCCAAACTGAGTCGCTCAAATAGGCCCCGCTCGTCCCTGACGGGCATACCCCATTCAGTGTCGTAGTAGTCTCGCAGCAAGGGGTCGTGGGCGGCCCAGCGAGGACGAGCCAACCCATCGTCTCCGATGACAAGGCCGCTAGGTTCCGAACGAGTTTCGGCAGGCTCAACCAGTGGGGTGGTTTCGGCGGGCTCAACCAGCGACCTTTCGTTGATCGAGCTTGTCGAGGTCAACGGAGTTGTTGCGGGACTGAGTTGCGAACTCATGCAGCTCGATTCCGCTTCTCCAGGTCTAGCAGCGTAACCTTCATCGCTGGGCCGCCACCATAATGACCCACCGATCCATCGGAGCGGACCACGCGGTGACAGGGCAAAACCAACGGCAGCGGGTTGGTGGCGCATGCCGTACCGACTGCGCGTGATGCTCGTGGTCGTCCTATGTCAGCCGCGACTTCGCCGTAACTCGCGGTTTCGCCATAGGGGATGTCGGCCAGTGCCTGCTGCACTGTCTGCCGGAACCCTGAAGCCAGTCGGTGATCCAGTGACAGGTCGAAAACCTGCCGTTGGCCGGCGAAATACTCCTCCAACTGGCCGATGGCCGATTGAAGAGGGCGGGAATCGCGGACGGGGTTGACTTCAAAGGTTCGCGACAGTGCAGCTAGCTCGGCATCGAAGTCGGCTTCGTCAAGACCGATTTTGACCAGACCGCGTGTGCTGATGGCCAGCAGCAACTGTCCGTAGGGTGAGTCGATGACTTCGTAGGAGATGGCCTCGTCGCCAGAGATACCGGTGCGCATAGTTCAAGTGTCGTACACATCGGTGACGTATCGCCCGTCCAATTGTAATTGAGGTACTGAAAAATCTGTCATCGCCCCTGTCAGCTGGGCCTTATCCAAGATCTGCCCGAGCGTCAGCTCGACTCCGCGCGCCATCGGCCCGTGACCGCAGACGTAGATGCGCGCGCCGTCCGATAGCCACGCGATGATGTCGGCCGCCTGATCGACCATGGCGTGTTGTACGTAACGCGGATGGCTGCCGTCGCGAGAAAAGGCGAGGTCAAGGCGAGTGAGCACTCCGGTATGCAAGGCAGTGGTCAACTCGTCCTGGTAGAGAAAATCGGTGGCACGAGCACGATCGCCGAAAATCAGCCAACTGCGCCGCGACTCGGCTACCGCCATCTGCTGTAGGAAACCGCGGAACGGGGCGATGCCGGTTCCTGCGGCGATCATGATGACCGGTCGGTCATCGTCGGGCAATCGGAACTGGGGATTGGGGACCGGGAAAATCTCGACGGTGGCGCCGGGTGCGGCCGTCACCAGGTGTTCCGAGGCGATGCCGTGCCGGACGCGGCCGCCGTGTGTTTCCCGCAGACGTGCCACGGTCAGATCGAGCGTGTCGCCTTCGCGCGCGGGATAAGACGAGATCGAGAAAGCGCGCGGGTGGGCCGGTCGCAGTGTGCCCAGCAGGGTCGCTGGAGCCACCCGGTCCCGAAGTTCCTGAAACAGGTCCAGTACATCAGGGACGGGCAATTGCAGCGATGAGGCAGGCGCGGAAACGGGGATCGGCAAGTGACGGAGAAGTCGAGGGGACGGGATGGACACTTCGAGGTGATGTGTCAGCGCATCGCGGAGTTCACGTGCACCCCGGTGCGGCTCAGTGCCGTCATATCCCAGCACGTCCAGTAACCTGTCGACGAGGGCTTCCGGCGCGGGTGCCAGCACTCCGAGCGTGTCACCGGGCAGAGCGGTCAAAACGGTGCGATCCACCTGGATCCCCACTCGCCATACTTCTTTGGACGAGTTCTCACTGGTCAGCCGCTGCTGATCGGCGATGCGGGCATGATAGGGGCGCTTCCGGCTGAACTGTGGCACCGCCGTTGCCCGAGCTGACCTCGCGACGGGAGTCGCTGCTGCTGCGCCCTGAGCCGAATCCACCATGTTTATATGTTGCCATCCAGGTATGACCAAAGATGACTCGTTAGGATGGTGAGGTCACCCGAGGCTCTCGGTGCGGTCGACCGTGCTGGTTCCGAGGTATGACGTGGCCTTTTCCGATCTACCCCGGAGACCGCGATGTCCAACCCAGTGCTCAATTCCAGTTCTATTTTCGGTGGGAACGCGCAGCCTTACCAGGCTAACCCTGCTCCGACCTACCAGGGACAGCAGAGCCCGAACGCTGCACCGCAGACACTCGACGCGATGTACAGCGCGCCCGCCGCGACGTCGGTCGACACTGACCGGATGACATATGACGATGTCATCGTCAAGACCGGCGGACTGTTCCTCATCATCGTTGCGCTAGCAGCGGTGTCATGGCAGTTGACCTCCTCCATGCCGAGCCTGTGGGTCATCGGTCTGGTCGGTGGTCTGGTCTTCGGTCTGATCAATGCTTTCAAGCGTGAACCGAGCCCGGTGCTGATCGTTGTCTACGCAGCCTTTGAAGGAGTGTTCCTCGGCGGTATCTCCGCGATGTACCACTTCATGTGGGACGGCATTGTGCTGCAGGCAGTGCTTGCGACCTTCGCTGTCTTCGCGGTTTCGCTGCTGCTCTTCCGTTCTGGCAAAGTCCGTGTCACGCCGAAGTTCACCAAGTTCTTGTTGATCGCCATCAGCGGTTACCTCGTGTTCTCGCTCGCCAACCTGCTGCTCGTGTGGACGGGTGTCCTAGGCGGTTGGGGTATGCGTGGCGGCGGTTTTGGTATCGCCATCGGATTGTTCGCGGTAGGACTGGCAGCCATGTCGCTGATTGCGGACTTCGACCAGATCCAGCGCGGTGTTGAAGGCGGCGCGCCGCGCAAGTTCGCCTGGGCAGGTGCTTTCGGCCTGATCGTTACTCTCGTGTGGCTGTACCTCGAACTGCTCCGGTTGTTCGCGATCTTGCGCGGTGACTGAACGAATCAGCGCCCCAGTCGGTTCGGCACAAGTAACTGAACGCGCCACCACTTTGACCCGCACCGACTTGCGGGTGCCATCAATCATTACTGACGTCGCCAAGAGCGACGGAAAACATTGGAGTCATCATATGACAGCAGTTCTGCCGGAAGTAACCGGTTCCTTCGGTGACGAGCCGACCCTGACCTTTCCCGCCCCGGCTGCGCCAGACGGGCTGCAAGTCCAGGTGCTGAGCGAAGGCGACGGTGAGGTGATCTCCGTCGGCGATGCGATCGACGTCAATTACCACGGCCAGATCTGGGGCGGCGGAATCTTCGACTCGTCCTTCAAGCGTGGCCAATCGATCGACTTCCCCATTGGCGTGGGCATGGTCATCAAAGGTTGGGATCAGTCGCTGGTGGGCAAGAAGGTCGGATCCCGTGTGCTGGTGAGCATTCCGCCAGAGTTCGGTTATGGCTCACGCGGCGTCCCGCAGGCCGGCATCGGCGGTACCGACACATTGGTGTTCGTTGTTGACCTGCTAGGGATCAAGCGCTGACAAGCTCATTCAGCCTGGGTTTCGTCCCGGGCGTCTCACCGGGGAAATGGGCGCGCGTGTGGCGTCAGCGTTTCCCCGATGTGGAACTGCGACTTGAGCCGGTTGAACTGGAACCGGCTCAAGTCGCCCATGCTGCCGGGCAACACAATGCGGTGTTGACTCGACTTCCGGTGGCCGATGCTGAGCGTAAACATGCTGTTCGACTTTATACCGAGGTCACCGTCGTGGTGCTTCCGATCGAGCACGAGCTCACCGTCATGGACGAGTGCTCCCTCGCTGACCTAGAGCCTTACGTTGTTCTGCTCCCGCCGGATACGGGACTGGAGTGGGATGGCGATCTGCCCGGCCGCCGTTCGAGTGTGGAGCCTGAATCAGCGGCTGATGCGGTGTCCTGGTGCGCGTCCTCGGCCGGTCTTGTCGTGATGCCGATGTCCTTGGCGAGACTGCATCATCGGAAGGATCTGACCTATCGTCCGGTGGTGGATGCGCCAGTGTCCACGGTCGCGTTAGTGTGGCCGCGTCGCGAAGCGCACCCGCTGTGCGATGAACTGGCTGGAATTGTGCGCGGACGTTCGGCGGGTAGTTCTCGAGGTGGTGACGGCAGTCGCATGCCGAGACCTGCTGAGCGTGACGATGATCGAACGAGGTCTGCTTCCGTGAGCAGCTCACGAACCGCAAAATCAGGCACGAGGCGAGCAGGCGGCAAGAACTCTGTCGCCGGTGCCGGAAAGAGTTCTCATAGCGGAACAAAAATGCGTCATGGGCCGCAACGAAAGAATCGTGCAACGGGAAACAGACGCGGCAGAAACAGCCGCTGATACGGGTTTCGTGTGGCGGCGAGCAGTATAGTTCCCTGGGTTGAAGTGGAATAGGTCACAAAAAGCCTATTTCGAAGCGTTTCGCGAGCCCTCATCGGCTGAACTAGGTGGAATCACCTATGCGTATGCCTAGGGATTGCGCATAGTATGGCGTCTGATCCCAATCCTAGTATGAGGTTTAGATGCGCCTGCCTTTGAACAAATACTCCCGCGCCGAAGGGGGAGCGAGACGGTTTGTAGCAGTGATTGTCGCTGCAGCCGTTCTCGGGGTAATGGCGGTTGTTGGGATGAACGCCAACATTGGGATCACACAGTCCTGGGCAGCAGGAACGGAGCTCATTGATGAGACATTCTCGGGCGGGCACGTCGCGGATTCGGCGTTTATCGCACTGCAAGATGCATGCTTAACGGGTGCTGCGAACAACTCGTCCCCGCCGGCCGGGGCATCGAACCTCAGCCATTGCGGCGCACACCAATCGGGTCCCGTCCCGACCATGGGCGCGGCCGATGGCTGGCTGCAACTGACCGACGCCGCACAGAATCGTAAGGGCGGAATTGTGTACAACCAGGCTTTGCCCGCGACGGGCGGTCTGGTGGTCACGTTCGATCAAGCTCAGTACGGAGGCACGGCCGCGGATGGAATCGTGTTCTTCTTGACTGATGGATCCGTCAACCTGACAGAAGTCGGGGCCTATGGCGGCTCGTTGGGGTACGCGCAGAATACGTCGACCCCTGGCGTTGCGGGCGGGTTTATTGGCGTTGGCCTCGACGCGTGGGGAAACTATCCGCGAGGCGGTCGAAGCGATACTGAAGACCGCGGTCGAGGATGTACGGGCAGCAACAGTCCTGGATTTGCGGCGGCGAGCGTAGCGGACAATTACCGCCCCAACGTGTCCTTACGCGGTCCAGGGTGGCAGTCGAATGGTCAGTGGACACAGGGATACTGTTGGCTAGCCTCCACCGCGACGAATAACGGCACCCAGGCGCAAAACTGGACACGACCATGGGGTATTCGCGACACAGGTCAGAATCCTGTAACGGCAGTTCGCAGGGTCAAGGTTACAGTGACCCCAGTGAGCGGCGGCGGGAACACGACCATCTCTGTCGAGATAGATCCCGACGGTGATGGCGCATTGGGCTACGAACTCATGTTCACGCACACGACGTCGGGTATCACCGTCCCGTCCACGTACAAGTTCGGGTTCGGATCTTCTACCGGTGGCAGCCACGATGTCCACTTGATCCGAAATCTGCACGTAGAGACACTTAACAGCATCGACGAATTGACGCTCGTTAAGACGATAAACTCGGCGAGTCCGAACTACAAGGCGAGTTACGCAGTGGGCGACGAGATCCCCTATCAGTTCGTCATGACCAACAGTGGAGGTGTCGCTCTCAACAATGTGCAGTTGCACGACCCCGACGTGACCGGTCTGTCGTGTGCACCTGTGGCTGGCTCAACCCTCCCGGTGAGTGCATCAATGACATGTACAGGGACGCACGTCGTGACCGCGCAGGATGTGGCGAATGCGGTCAGTCCGAACTTCACATTTACCAACACCGCGTATGCGAGCGGCCAGGTGGTTGCGGCCGACGTTTTCTCGAACGAGTCCTCGGCCGTTGCTACATTGCAGGTCCCGCGGATTGAACTGACCAAGACAGCCACCCACAATGACAACAACAACACGGGCGTTGTTGATACAGGCGACCAGTTGACCTACCACTTCTCAGTGACGAATGCGGGCAATGTCGCACTGTCGCCCGTCACGATCACTGACCCCTTGTTGGGATTGCTGAACGCGGACTGCCTCGCGACGTTGGCACCGGGAGCGACCTCAACCTGCACAGGTTTGGACCCTGTTTACACGATTACGGATGAGAATGTCATCGCTGGCGAAGTGAGTAACACTGCCACTGCCACAGGGACGGCAGGGGCGCTCGGTAACGTGACCGACGACGACACGTACAGCCGTCCGACAGCTCCGGCTAGCGCGTCGCTCGCCCTCGAGAAGCTTGTCACCGTCTCGTACGGTCACACTGAGGCTGAGATCGACGACGTACTGACGTACACCTTCCGTGTTCACAACACCGGCACGGTCGACATCTTCAACCCAACCATCACGGACGACAACATTGACCTCGTCAACTGGTGGGGAAGCACCTGCCTAACGCGGGTGCCGGTCGGCCATTACATCGAATGTGTCGCCAATGCGCACGCCAACCTCTACTTCGTCGACAATGACGACCTGCGTCGTGGGTCGATTGATAACGAGGCCTTTGCTAACGCGTCGGCGCCGAACGGCATGACAGATCCCGCCGAGGCGAGTGACACCAATACGGTGCCGACCGCCGCACCCAAGGCGTCGTTGCGCGTAGTCAAGAGCGTCGACAACGGGACGACCGAGGCGCCCGGCGTCCCGGGAGACTTCACCGTTGGTGCGGAGCCGCACTCAAACCTAGTTCCACAGGGCGCGACCGCGATCCGTGGTGCGGGAACGACCGGCCAAGTACCTGTGCTACCCGGATCCTGGTACCTGAAGGATCTGCAAGATGGGACTCCCGGCATGGCCGGCGACTTTCACGGACCCGCTGGCTACATGAAGGGGACCTGGTCGTGCGTCGACACGAACAACGGCAACGTCGCAGTGGTCGTTGACGGGGCAAACTACGACCGCATCATCCTGACCAGCGACATGGACGCTATCTGCACCATCACGAACACCGCGATCGCAGGCTCGGTCACTTGGGAGAAGACCGATAGCGAGGACGCTCACCTCGCAGGTTCAGTCTGGACTTTGACCGGTCCCAGCCACCCATCCGGTGTGGAGATCGAGGATTGCGTCGCCGCCAATGCAGCGCTGTGTATCGGGCCGGACCGTGACCCTGTGCTTGGACAGTTTGCGCTCGATGGTCTGGCGTGGGGCAGTTACACCCTGACCGAAACCCAGGCGCCGATCGGCTACCTGCTCGATCTGAATCCACGAGCCTTCGCCATCACAGGTGCTGCCGCTGAAACGGGCATTTCGCTCGGTGCCATCATCAACCACCAGATACCGCCACTGGTCATGCCGCTGACGGGCGGCTGGGCCCAGGACTACATCCACATGGCCGGACTCGCACTGCTCATGTTTGCTCTCGTGCTCGGTGCCTACCGAGCACATCGAACTAGAAAATCTCGTCCATAACGCTTGGAGGGATGGACCACAGCCAAACCCCCTTGGCTACTACGAAAGGAAAGAAGATGTCCCACACTACGAAGCGGTGGAGTCGCAAAGCGACCGCGCTGCTCGCTGCTATGGCAGTGTCTTTGTTCGGCGCTCTCGCGCTGGCACAGCCTGCCTCGGCAGTCAACATCAACGATGCACGTGACGGCAACAGCTCCATCACGATCCACAAGCACGCGCAAGGCGCTGTCGTTGGAACTCCCGCGACCGGTCTTGAACTCGGCACCGCACCGGCTGACCCGCTGGAAGACGTCGAGTTCCTGCTGTTCCAGCTCACTGGTATCGACCTGGGCGACGAATCCGGATGGGAAACCGTTCAGGACATTCAGGACGCTATCGCGGGTGGCGCGACTGTTACACCGGACACGGTGCCCAACCCCGCTACTGTGACCATCGGCGGCGAGGGACCGTTCGCCGTGACTGCAGTCGGTTCCGAAGACACCGATGCTAACGGTCTGGCACCGTTCACCGGACTGGACTTCGGCATCTACCTCGTCATCGAGGGTGCTGACAGCGGAGACAACAACATCGTTAACCCGGCGCCGCCGTTCCTGGTCACCGTGCCGACCGCCGCTCCGTCGGGAAGCACCTGGATCTACGACGTTCACGTCTACCCGAAGAACTCGGTGACCAGCGCGACGAAGACCTCCGACCTCGGCTCCGCCGGCGCACTGTACCAGGCCGGTGACGTGGTGAGCTGGACCATCACTGCCGACGTTCCCTACCTAGCTCCAGGCGATGACTTCACCGAGTTCCGCATCCAAGATGTGCTCCCCAGCGGTCTGACCTTCCTTCCAGCCAGTTCGTCTGTGGTCGTCAGCGCCGGTACCTTTGCATCGCCCGCTGACTACACCGTCGTCGAGAGCCCGGTTGGCGAAGTCAACCTGACGTTCACCGGGACAGGTTTGCAGGAGCTTCAGGACGAGGCGCAGGGTGGCACCGTCACCTGGACCTTCCAGACCCGTGTCGGCTCGATCCCGACTGGCGGAACCATCAACAACACCGCGACGGTCCACATCAACGACACCGACACCACAGCATCCGGTAACGCTGGATTCGGTCAACTGACCATCTTCAAGCACGCCGCGGACGGCAACGCTCCGCTGGAAGGCGCAGTGTTCCACCTGTACCGCACCAACACTGGCGGCACGCTCAGCGACCGTGTTCAGATCAACGGTGCCGACTGGGTCGGCACCTCCAACGGTTCAGGCGCCATCACGATTCCAGCGCTCAAGCCAGGAACGTACTACCTTGAGGAAGTAACCGCTCCTGCCGGTTACCAGCCGCTTGCAGCACCCATCCAGGTGACTATCGTCGCCGGTCAGACCGTGGGAACCTCGGTCAACTACGAAGCAGTGGCCAACACCCAGGTCGACGGCTGGGACTTGCCGCTGACCGGTGGCTCCGGAACCACACTGCTGATTTTGGTCGGAAGCGGTCTAGTGTTGATCGCTGGCGGTGCCGCAATGGTCAACCACCGCCGCAAGAACCGTCAAGTAGCACACTGACTCGTGCGGTAGGACATCCCACGTAGTCAGGGGGCTGAGGTGGGGACGGTGCGCAAACGCCGTCCCCACCTCGCATATGTCATTGAAGGGCAAATATGGGTGGTCACACGGCGGCAAAGTCATCGACAGCATCGGGAGATGACGCCACCCGGGCAACATCTAGACGGACGCGCCGCTGGGCAGTTCCCAAGATGGCTGTTGGAATAGCCGTGATCTTTCTCGCGGGGATCAGTCTGGTGATGTATCCGACGGTGGCAAGCTGGTTCTCGCAGTACAATCAATCGCGCGCTATCGAACAATACTCTGGTCGGGTGCTGAATATTCCGCCCGCACAGCGCGCCAGAGCCCTGGAACTCGCCGATGAGTACAACCAGGCTATTCGAGACGGTCAGGCTGTGGTCGGTGCAAATGAACGCATCCCGAGCAGTTCCGGCAGTGACCAGGCATTGATCTACGACGAGATGCTCGCCGCTGATGCGGCGGGCCTGATGGCCCGCATCAAGATTCCCGCGATCGGCGTAGACCTGCCCGTCTACCACGGCACCGACGATGAGACCCTTCACAAGGGTGTCGGTCACCTTGAAGGAACCGCGCTGCCGGTCGGTGGCGACTCCACGCACTCGGTGCTGACAGGTCACCGCGGTCTGGCCAATGCTACGATCTTCACGAATTTGGACCGTGTCGGGATCGGTGACCGGTTTGTCATCGAAGTATTCGGCGAGGTCGTCACCTATCAGGTGATCGAAACCCAGGTCGTTGAACCGCAGGACACTCAAACGTTGCTCGTTCAACCTGGTCGTGACTTGATGACATTGGTGACATGCACGCCGCTCGGAGTCAACAGTCACCGCATCCTGGTCACGGGTGAGCGTATTTCACCTACTCCCGACGGCGACCTCCAGGCAATCGGACGTGCGCCCGAGGTACCTCACTTCCCTTGGTGGGCTGTGATCCTTGGCGGTGCCATTCTGCTGCTTTCGTTATATGTCTGGTGGTCCGGTCGCATCAGACCGCTACCAAACAAGACAGTGAGTCCGGTTGCTGAATCGTGATGAATTGTTACGGTCGATGCAATGCCAGTTGAGGGGACTGCGTTACAGACTGTAGTGAAAATAACCAAATCGACGCACCGTATGCGCTGTTCCCCTGATCAATTGAGGGGATCAGATGAACATACGAAAAGTCATTGCGATGGCGGCTGCCACCGTCGTGGGAGTCTCGCTGGCGGTACCGGCACAGGCAGCGGACGTCGGTGCGGATGATCCCTTCCAGCGCAGCGTATCCGGGGTGGAATCCTCCGAATTAAAGGCAAGTGCCACGGACAAACGAGTTCAACCGTCGCGAAAACAAATTGCCTCGCAACCTGATCCAGCTGCTCTCGGCGGCGAGGAATCGGTCAAGGCCAGCACCCGGCTCAATGCCGGTCTCCGTGACGCGAAGACAGCTGACCAGCAACCTGGTCAGATCGCGGACAGTCCAACGATCGCTGCTTCGCCTGGCAAATCAACCCCGGGTGCTCTGTTTGGTGTCATCGATGAGGTCAACTACATGAGGGAGGGACTCACCGCCGCACAGCGGGTGATCTCCGCACATGTGACCCAGACCCAGGCCGGATCGGTCAAGGTTGTCTACCGTCTTGCAGCAGCCCCGAGTGCTGCTTCACCGGTGCGTATCGACTTACTGCTGGGCCGCTGGAATGACAACGGTTCCTGCATCGCAAATTTCGAGTTGCGGGCCATCCCGCATGACAGTGCTCGTGCCGGTTTTGGGTCGGATAGCACGTGGAAGAACACCTACGCCGCAAAGTTGACCCGTTCGGGCGCCACGGTGACGGCCGAGACGCCGAAGGCGTCCGCCATTAAGAACGCTAAATGGGACTGTGCCTGGCTGTACACCGGCGTTGAGGATTCGGGCGGGCAGCTGACTATAGGTCAGAGTTTCTATGCGGTGGATCTGTCTCGCTCAGAACTATCGATACGAGGAATCGACAACCCGATTCGAGCCATTGCTCAAGGCAAGTGGCTTGATATTCGGCTCGATGTACATAACAGCGGCGACGCACCTGCCACGGGCACCAAGGTCACGCTCAAGGGCAAGAAACTCAAGCTCAAGCCCAAGAACCGAAACGTCGGCACCGTCGACCGGCGCTCCACTTCGTACGGGGTCAAATTCAGGGTCAAGCTCAACGGTAAGAAGAAACAAAAGCTGACCATCACCGCCAGTGCCGCCAATGGTGCGAAGGCAACACGGACGATGACGATTCACAGGTTGCCGAAAGCCACGAAATACAAATCATTGGCAGGAAAGTACTTCTGGGGATTCGCCACGACGAGTCTGACGGATTATTCGGGCTGGGACACGAATACGGTGTACTTCGCGAATAAGCGATTCGTTCACGTCGGCTTCCCCAAAGGCGGTAAGTTGCCAAAGTGCACGAAGAAGTCCAAGACTTGCAAGCGTTATAAGTACAACGCCAAAAAGGGTCAAGTCAAGATCGGCAAGAAGCGTTTCAAGATCAACTCACGTGGTTTCTCGGCCAACGTTCCTGGCGATGGCAAGAAGCGTTTCTACTCGCCGCTGACATTGCCGAAGAAGGGCGCCAAGTTCAAAGTCGATCTGACGAACAAGGACTGGTCCGGCTACTGCCTGCTTAGTTGCACAGCAACGACGCAGATGCTTGCTTTCAAGAAGAATGGCAGTTTCATCAAGGGCTCATACTCCATTGGCTCCTGGCCGGGCCTGGGATCGTCATGGGCGGTCATCCCGCCGGACAAACGGGGCACGTACAAGATGATTGGCAAGGGGCGTATCGAGTTGCGGTATGCCGACGGCACCAAGAAGCGGATGGTCGTCGGAGTTCAGCAGGACGAGCGAGAGAAGCCGTCAGCCCGTTACGAGGGCGTCGTATTGGGCGACACGAACTTCTACAACGAGGACTAGAGGCGAACCCGGTTCACGTTACGAGCAGCGCACGCCGGTGGCGTGAACCGGGCAGTAGCCCAGCGGGTTCTTCGCGAGGTACTGCTGGTGATATTCCTCGGCGAGATAGAAAGATCCCGCCTGGGCTGCGGACTCGATTTGTGTCGTCACAGCGCCATAACCCGCGGTTGCAAGGCGTGTGGCGAAGGCATCCCGGGAGGCCAGAGCGGCATCCCGTTGTTCCGGCGTCGTCCAGAAAATGGCTGACCGATACTGTGAGCCGATGTCATTGCCCTGTCGATCTCCTTGGGTCGGGTCGTGGTTCTCCCAGAACACGGTGAGCAGATCCGCAACCGAGATCTGCTGCGGATCGTACGAGACACGCACGGTCTCGGTGTGACCGGTAGTGCCGGTGCAGACTAGTTCATAACTGGGGTTCGCCACCTGGCCGCCTTGATAGCCGACGGCAGTGTCGACCACCCCGTGCTGTTGTGTGAACAGTTTCTCGACGCCCCAGAAACACCCCATCGCGAGGTAGATGGTCTCCGTCATATTCGCCCCCAAAGTCATGTTGTATGGCCGACGGGCGCGGCGTACAGATGAGAGAGTGCCGCGCGCGGGTCTAGTGTGTTCTTCATTGCAGTGTGACACAGACCATGACGGGTAGAGGTGAGATGAGTCAGCAGCAGGTAAGTGCGCGTGACGTCGCGGCGGCCGCCGCGGCCTTGCAGGGCAGTGTTCGTCGTACCGAGGTTGTGTATTCACGAGCGCTCAGTGAACATGTCGGTGTTTCGGTCTATCTCAAATGCGAGAATTTGCAGCGCACCGGATCATTCAAGATTCGCGGCGCGTACTACCGCATGATGAGGTTGTCCGACAAAGAGAAACGACGTGGCGTGGTCGCGGCGAGTGCGGGTAACCATGCCCAGGGCGTTGCTCTGGCCGCGAATGCGCTGGGAATACCCGCGACGGTATTCATGCCCGGCGAAGCCGCGTTGCCGAAAATAGCGGCGACAACCGAATACGGAGCCGAGGTGCGACTCGTCGGAGTCGATGTCGCTGATGCGCTCGCGGCTGCCGCGGTGGAAGCACAACAGAGCGGAAAGGTGCTCATCCATCCCTTTGACCATCCCGATGTGATCGCCGGTCAAGGCACTATCGCCACCGAAGTCCTAGAGCAGCTTCCCGACGTGCGTACGATCATTGCGCCAGTCGGGGGCGGCGGGCTGGTCGCCGGTTTGATCAGTGCCGTGGCGGCAGGCCCGACATCGGTAGAGGTGGTCGGGGTGCAGGCCGCACAGTTCGCCGCCTATCCTGCTTCGCTGGCTGCTGGACAGCCTTGCGCGGTGCCAGCCCGTTCAACTATGGCGGACGGCATCGCGGTGAGTCGTCCGGGTGAAGTGCCGTTTCAAATCATTGCCCAGGCTGAAGCACGAGTTCTCAAAGTCGATGAAGAGGACATCTCAACCGCGCTGCTGCATTTGATCGAACGCTCGAAACTCGTAGTCGAACCATCGGGCGCAGTCGGCGTCGCCGCACTCTTTGCGCAGCGAGAACAATTCACTCAAGGCCCGATCTGTGTGGTGCTGTCGGGTGGCAATGTCGATCCACTGGTGATGCTTCGCATCATCAGACACGGTCTTGTTGCAGCGGGACGTTACCTCAACATTCGGGTTCGGCTGGTGGATCGTCCCGGGGTTTTGGCCGAACTCGTCGGTGAACTGGCCCGAGACGGCGGCAATGTGATGCATGTGGATCATGTGCGCACCGGAATCGAACTGAGCATCGACGAGGTCGAGGTCGGGTTCCAGGTTGAGACCAAGGGGCCTGAGCATTGCGTAGAACTGCTCGCCAGACTCCGAGAAAAGGGCTATCAGGTGCTCTGATCACAACCTGCCGGTTGAGCGCCGTCCTGAACTTGTCGAAGGGTCCAAACCACCAGTCATTTTGACCAGCTCAATGACCTAGGGTCGAAGCCAGCGGCCTAGAACGGCTTTGCGTCCTTGATCTCCACCGGGATCTGCTTGCCGTTGGGTGCCTCATACGAGGTCGAATCGCCGACCTTCTTATTCAAGATGGCCTCACCGAGCGGTGAAGTGGGGGAGAAGACCTGAACATCAGTGGTGTCGGCGATCTCGCGTGATCCAAGGAGGAAGGTCATGTCCTTGCCTGCGACGACAGCGCTGACCAGCATGCCAGGCTCGACGACGCCGTCATCAGGCGGGGTGCCGACCTGCGCCAACCGCAGTTTTTCTGTCAGTTCGCGAATGCGGGCTTCGTTCTTGCCCTGCTCCTCGCGTGCGGCATGGTAGCCGCCGTTCTCCTTCAAATCGCCTTCGTCACGAGCGGCGGCGATGCGACGGGTGATCTCGTCACGCACGGGCCCCTTCAAGTTTGCGAGTTCTTCGCTGAGCTTGTTGTAGGCTTCCTGGGTCAGCCAAAGACCAGTTGATTCGGGCACAGCGGCCTCCCTTCATAGTGCAGATGGACGCGACCAACACGAAATTGGCGCATGAACTTTCAATTTTACCGCGAATACGTGCTCAGAGCCAAAGTGTGCTGCTTGGGTGGAGGCGAAACAGCGGCCCGGATTATTCCGGAAGACACGTTTTGACGATTGCGGTCACAGCTTTCTCTGTTGTCGAGATCGTTGTGGTGACACGCTGATTCGCGGTTTCCGCCGGGCCAAGAGTGATCTCCTGGAAGCCAACTTGCAGGTAATTGTGCGATAGCGCTTCGACGGTGCAGACCACAGTCATATCGGTCGGTTTTGTGATGTCGAAAACCAAGGTGGTCTCCTCCGGCCCGTGAACCGTGAAGGAAATCTCCGAGGCCGCCACGGAATTATCCGGGTTGCCGAATGCGAACCAGGCTGCGACGGCGACGCTAGCGCCGATAGCCACGATTGCCAGCGTGACCTGCCAGGTGCGCCACTTTGGTCGTGCTCTAGGGCTCTGCGAGTCGGGGCCTTCCCACTCGTCGATATCGATCTCAGTCATCGTCCCTACTTGCGTCGATCTCACGGTTTACTTTCGTTTCCTCCTAGAACTCTAAGGGCAATCGAGGGTAAACAGCGCACTCGATGGATGGGATGCGTCAAGTCAGAGCGATAGGGCGATAATTGTCTAGGAACCGATAACGAGGAGCGCAGGTGACTCACACACGTCGACTCATGGCCGTTCACGCCCACCCGGACGACGAATCAAGCAAAGGTGCAGCGACGACTGCTCGCTACGCGGCTGAAGGCCACGAGGTGCTGGTGGTCAGTTGCACCGGCGGTGAACGCGGCGACATACTCAACCCGGCATTCGGAACCGAGCCGAAAACCTTGGACGAGATGAAACAGATCCGTCGCACCGAAATGGCGAATGCGGCCAATGCTCTGGGAGTGTCACAGCACTGGCTGGGTTTCGTCGATTCAGGGCTCCCTGAAGGCGATCCGCTGCCTCCGCTGCCGCGAGGCAGTTTCGCCGCAGGGAACATGCGGGACGAGATCGCGGCACTCGTCGCGGTTGTCCGGCAATTTCGGCCTCACGTCATGACCACATATGACCCGATGGGCGGTTACCCGCACCCGGATCATGTGCGTGCCCATCAGGTGGCGCTAGGCGCGTTCCTGGCTGCCGGTGACCCGGCTGCTTTCCCCGATGCAGGCCCGCCCTGGTCGGTGCTGAAGCTGTACTACAACCATGATTTCTCGCTCGCGCGCTCGATGACCCTGCATGAGGCATTGCGGGAAGCGAGTCACCCCTCGCCCTTCGGAGAGTGGATTGAACGCCGGGAACAGTGGGACATCGTCGAACGCCCCGTCACTACACGGATCGACGTTGCTGACTACCAGTCGCAACGTGACACTGCGTTGCTCGCCCACGCCAGCCAGATTGACCCTGAAGGATTCTTCTTCGCGGTGCCGCGCGAGATTGAACGCGACGTGTGGCCATGGGAGGAATACGAGTTGGCGGCTAGCCGAGTGCCCACTCACTTGCCAGAGACCGACTTGTTCGCCGGGATCGACCCACATGCTGCTGATACCGAACTACAGTCCCGACTTACAGAGTCAGCGCATGTCGCCGGGTATGAGGACCTTGTTCCGGGCGATCTTTTGGCAGACTTGATCCAAGGCCGCACCCACGCACAATCACCGTGGGGCATCGAGGGGTCGTCATCGCACGATGACGCGGAAATGGAAGAGTGAGCCGCATGTGGCACAGCGCAACCGGATGGTTCTTGACCGTGGCCGAGCCGAGCGTCGAACCGACCTTGCGTCCGGGACTGTCAGATCGTGACGTTGCCCCGGGCGTACTCGGCTTCATCATCACCTTCGCCCTGGTCGTGGCGGTCATCGGGTTGATGATCGCGATGTCGCGGCGAGTGCGTCGTGTGAACCACGCCAAAGGCGCAAACCACATGGTGCAGGCGACAATTCGCACCGGTCCCGCTCCGCTGGACAGCGGTGAAGACCTGCAGGAGAACTCGTCCGCGACGCAACCTGGCGCCGGGCAACCGAAAGCGGAGTCGTCCCAGTTAGACCCCGAAAGACCATGAGGACAACGCTGGGGCAGGTTGCTGCCGCCACTGACCGCGTGGCCAATATTGAGGTGCTGCGCGACGCCGCCCAGCATGCCGCAGCGCGCAAAAGCGACCTGCTGATCCTGCCGGAATATGCCAGTGCCTACGACAAACGCGGCGTCGGAATCGACTTGGCCGAACCGCCGGATGGGCCGTATGTCCAGGCGATGCGCGAGATGGCAGCTCGTCATCAAATATGGATCATCGCCGGTGTCGTGATCGCGGATCCAACCGGGGACGAGCGCTCCCTGGCTGCGGCCAAAGCCCGCAATGTGGTGGTTGCCGTCGCGCCAGACGGCGCGGTCGCGGACGCTTACGACAAAGTGCACCTTTATGACGCATTCGGTGCGCGTGAGTCGGACCGCCTCAAAGCCGGGAGCCCTCATGACCCGGCGGTCGTGATCGCTATCGGCGGGGTCAAAGTCGGGATCATGACCTGTTATGACCTGCGGTTTCCCGAATCCGCTCGGCGGCTTGTCGATGCCGGTGCCCAAGTCATCGTGGTCCCTGCTGCATGGGCGCAAGGCGATTTGAAAATCGAGCAGTGGGAGCTGTTGGTGCGTGCCCGCGCGCTGGAGAATGTCTGCGTGGTTGTTGCCGTGGGAATGTCTGGTGCCGGTGTGATCGGTCATTCCGTGGTTGCTGCACCTGACGGCATGCCGGTGCTTTCGATGGGGGACGAACCCGAGTTCCGGACAGTGGACATCGACGTCGACTTGGTGGAACAGGCCCGGAGAATTAATCCGTCATTGACGAATCGTCGCTATCGGGTCGTGCCGGCGGCAACTGACGCGCAGGTCTAGTTATCGGGTCGTGAGGGCGGCGATCATGATCGCGGTGCAATGGCAGGCGAAGGCGGCGATCGTCAATAGGTGGAAAATCTCGTGAAAGCCAAACCATTGTGGGAAGGGATTGGGTTTTTTCAGGCCATAAACCACAGCGCCGAGCGTGTAGGCGAGCCCGCCGGCAATGACGAGCCACACCACCGCAGCGCCACCTGCTGCGGCAAAGTCGCGCAGGTAGATCACCGCGACCCACCCCAATGCGATGTAGATCGGCACATACAGCCAACGTGGCGCGTTCAGCCACAGCACACGTGCCAGGAGTCCGATCAGTGCCCCCGCCCAGATCACGCTCAGCAGCACGACGCGATCTTGGCCGGACAGAAGCAGCACTGCGAGCGGAGTGTAGGTGCCTGCAATCAGTAAGAAGATATTCGAGTGGTCCAGTCGGCGCAGTACCGCCTTGGTCCGCACTGACCAGTGGCCCAGGTGGTACGTGGCACTGGTCGAGAACAGCAAGACGGCACTCGTCGTGAAGACCGCGGACGCAACTTTGCCAGCGGTTCCCGGTGTCAGTGCAATGAGCACAATGCCAGCAGCAAGGGCAAGCGGCGCGGCGGCGGCGTGCAACCAGCCACGTAACTTCGGTTTTGTCTGAATGGTGTCGGAAACGGATGTCGTCGTCACGGTTGTGCTCCTACTGCTGGGCGGTGATATCTCACCGACGGCGGCCTGCGATCAGGTGGCCGCCGCAACCACTAACCTACGCTACCGTAACTTCGTTGTGGAAGGGTCTTTTGGGCTTCCTCCGGTAACGTTTGACCGGTGAGCCGTAGGAACCAGCACTGGAGTAGCCGCCGTAGTTTGCCGCGTTATCTCTACCGACTGTATGAAAAACGGCTCCTGGCCTCGCTTCCTGCTGATCGCATGCCACGTCATGTCGGTGTCATTCTGGACGGCAATCGCCGTTGGGCGCGGGCATTCGGCGAGTCCGCCGTGACGGGGCACCGGCGCGGCGCGGACAAAATTGCCGAGTTCCTATCGTGGTGCGACGAGTTTGGTATCGAATTGGCAACATTGTGGATGCTTTCCACGGACAATCTGTCGCGATCTTCCGAAGAGCTCGAAGCCCTACTTAACGTCATCGAGGACGTAATTAACGAACTGGCCGACGCCGGCCGCTGGCAGATCCGTGTGGTCGGGCGGCTCGACCTGTTGCCCGAATCGGTCGCCACCGCCTTGCGTCGCGCTGAGGCAAAATGCGCCGACATCGAAGGCGGTGTGACGGTCAATGTGGCGGTGGGATACGGCGGTCGGCACGAAATCGCTGACGCCGTGCGGGCGGTGCTGCGTGAAAGCCTGGAACGCGGGGATGATCTGGGCCACATCGCGGACACCATCGATGTCGAACACATCGCCGCTCATCTCTATACCCGCGGACAGCCCGACCCCGATCTGGTGATCCGGACGTCGGGCGAACAACGGCTCAGCGGCTTCTTGATGTGGCAATCGGCTCATTCCGAGTTTTATTTTTGCGAGGCGCATTGGCCGGAATTCCGCCGAGTAGACTTTCTTCGGGCACTGAGGTCCTATTCGTTACGTGAGCGACGTCTGGGAAGGTAGTAGCGTTATCCTGCGAGTACATCCTGCGGGATGATTGTTACGACTGGTGCGAATTGGGGCTCGCGCAGGCGCTGAAGACCAGATTGAGGTAGACAACGATGCAACCTTGGTACGACTTGGCTAGTCACCGTGCGTGGCTCCAGGACCAGACCACCGACCTGTTGAGATTTGGTCGGCACGTCATACATCCCGATGGTGGGGCGGCGGTTTTGGACGACGAGGGTCAACCGCTTCTCGACCAGCCAACCCACACGTGGATCACTTGCCGTATGGTGCATGTGTTCTCACTGGGTACGCTGATCGGATTACCAGGTTATGCACCGTTGGCCGAGCAAGCCCTCGCGGGACTGACCGGCCGCCTCCGCGATACCTCCAACGGTGGTTGGTACTCGTCGCTGACGCCACACGGCACTTTCGACGAGGAAAAATCCGCTTACGCACACTCCTTCGTGCTTCTGGCCGCGACATCGGCGACGCGCGCCGGCATCCCCGGCGGCCGCGAACTCCTAGATGATGCGATCGAGGTCTTCCTCGGCAAGTTCTGGGATGAGGATGCGGGCAAACTCGTCGATACCTGGAACACTGCTTTTACCGAACTGGACCCCTACCGCGGTATCAACGCCAATATGCACGGCGTGGAAGCCATGCTGGCAGCAGCCGATGTCACCGGTGACCCGGCCTGGCTCGACCGCGCGCTGAGCATTGTGGACTTTGTCGTCGATCAGGCAAGCGAACGCGACTGGCAGATCCCAGAGCACTACAACGACGCCTGGGAACCAATCCTGGAATACAACGACGATCGGCGCGATGACCAGTTCAAGCCATACGGAGTGACCATCGGACACTCCCTGGAATGGGCCCGCCTCATCCTGCACCTTGAAGCCGCACTGGACGCGCTCGGCAAGGAACATCGCGACCTGCTGACTCCGGCCCGCGAGCTCTTCGCGGCCGCGGTAGCCAAAGGCTGGGACGTCGACGGCGCCCAAGGTTTCGTCTACACCACCGACTGGGACGGTGTCCCCGTGGTACGCGGTCGGATGCACTGGGTCGCCGCAGAAGCCGTCGGCGCAGCGGCCGCGCTGTGGACTCGCACCAAGGAGCAACAATTCGCGGATCTGTACGCGACCTGGTGGGACTACATCGACGCCTACCTCATCGACCACCAGAAGGGCTCGTGGTTCCACGAACTCGACGTGGAGAACCGGCCGACCGCCATCGTCTGGCCGGGTAAGCCTGACCTCTACCACGCAGTGCAGGCCACGTTGATCCCGCGGTTGCCACTCGCCCCGTCATTGGCCAGTGCACTAGCCGAAGGGTTGTTGAAATGACCGGTAACGACGGATTGCTCATTGTCGGCGAGGCGTTGATCGACGTCGTCCACCGCCTCGACGGCACTGTCGATGAGGTTCCTGGTGGATCGCCTGCCAACGTCGCGATCACCCTCGGCCGTCTCGGACGCACCCCGGACCTGTTGACATGGATCGGTCCAGACGATGCCGGGGAACGTATCGTCAAGTGGCTCGAATCATCGCATGTGAACGTGGCGGCAGCATCTCGCGGAGCAGACCACACCTCGTCGGCTACCGCCGTGCTCGCACAGGACGGCAGCGCGCAGTACATCTTCGACATCGATTGGAATATTCCGGACGAGCTACCTCTGACCGGAATCGGCCACGTCCACATCGGCTCGATCGCCGCAGTGCTCGAACCAGCCGCCGATCGGGTCTACGAGTTCCTCGTCGCGTTGCGTGATGCCGGAGCCACGGTCTCCTACGACCCGAATGCCCGTCCGGCGATCATGGAAGAGCCGACGATCACCGCGCAGAAGTTCGAGCGGCTCGTGGCCATTTCCAACGTCGTGAAGGTTTCGGATGAGGACCTGGAATGGGTCGCACCGAACGAGGACTACGAGGCGGTCGCTCGTCGCTGGTCCGAATCCGGACCGGAGCTTGTCGTAGTCACCCGCGGCGGTGAGGGCGCACTGGCGTTCCACAACGGACAACGGTTGGAGATCGATGGCGTCAAGGTTGACGTGGTCGATACGGTTGGCGCCGGCGACACCTTCATGGGCGCTCTGATCGAAGGACTGCTCAGTGCGGGCGCGCTCGGTGAGGGCAGCGGTGAGAAGTTGCGCACCATCGACCACGAGGCGCTCGTGGCGGTGCTGAGCCGTTGCGCTCGTGCCGCTGCGGTTACCGTCTCACGACCGGGCGCGGACCCGCCCACCAAGGCGGAACTCGACGGCTGAGTCAGCTCATTGATAGTGCCTCGACCTCCCGGTTCAACGGCGATCTCCCCTGAAATAACCACGGATGTCGAAGGTGGACCGTGAGTTCGGCGAGGGCGGTCTGTTCGATAATTGGACTAGCATTGTTGTCCCAACTGCAACTGTCGATACGGTGAGTAAATGAAGTACGCAGAGCACATCAGCGAACTGGTCGGTCATACGCCGCTAGTCAAACTCAAACGCGTCACCGCGGGCCTCGACGCCACTATCTTGGCGAAGGTCGAGTACTTCAACCCGGGCGGTTCCGTTAAGGACCGCATTGCGGAACGGATCATCGCTGAGGCGGAGGCCGCCGGGCAACTCCAGCCAGGCGGCACCATCGTTGAACCGACCTCAGGCAACACAGGAGTGGGACTGGCGCTCGTCGCGCAACGCAAAGGCTACGACTGCATCTTTGTCTGCCCGGACAAGGTCAGCCAGGACAAGCGCGACGTGCTGCGAGCCTATGGCGCGGAAGTGGTGGTGACCCCCACCGCCGTAACACCAGACGACCCGAACTCGTACTATTCGGTGTCGGACCGGCTCGTCCAGGAAATCCCGGGTGCCTACAAACCCGACCAATATTCCAACCTCTTCGGGCCTGCCAGCCACTACGCATCGACTGGCCCAGAGATCTGGGAAGACACCGAAGGTCGTGTGACGCATTTCGTCACCGGCATCGGAACCGGTGGCACGATCACCGGCACGGGCCGCTATCTGCGTGAGATCTCGGCTGACCGTGGCGCGGCCGACGGCGGTGAAGTGCAGGTTGTCGGCATCGACCCGTCCGGGTCGGTCTATTCCGGTGGAACCGGTCGTCCGTATCTGGTCGAAGGAGTCGGTGAGGACTTCTGGCCGACCGCCTACGACCCGGCAGTGCCGCATGAAGTGATCGAAGTCAACGACGCGGAGTCCTTCGACATGACGCGCCGCCTGGCCCGTGACGAAGGGCTGCTGGTTGGCGGGTCCTCGGGGATGGCCGTGGCTGGGGCTGTGCAACTTGCGAGCCGGTTGCAGCAGCAGGATCCGCAGGCGGCCAAAGACGCGGTGATCGTGGTTTTATTGCCGGATTCGGGACGAGGTTACCTGTCGAAGATCTTCTCTGACCCATGGATGCGCAGCTACGGATTCTTACCCGCGCAAGGTGAGGCGACCGTGGGATCGGTGCTGCGCGCCAAAGGCGGCGACCTGCCCGATCTGGTGCACACCCACCCCAGTGAGACCGTACGCGATGCCATCGACATCCTGCGGGAATACGGCGTTTCACAGATGCCGGTCGTCAGTGCCGAGCCTCCCGTCGTCATCGGTGAGGTCATCGGATCGGTGACCGAGCGTGACCTGCTTGAAGCCGTTTTCGCCGACAGTTCGGCGCTCTCCGATCGCGTTGCTGACCATATGAGCACGACACTGCCGCAAATCGGATCGAGCGAATCCGTCGCCGCATTGCAGCAGCTGCTGCACCGCTATGACGCCGCACTGGTGATCGAGGGCGGTAACCCGGTCGGCGTATTGACCCGCCAGGACCTGCTCGGATACTTGGAGTCGTAAATGAGTCAGACACCACAGTCAGCGCACGGCCAGGGCGGGGAAGGCTTCGCCACCCGGGCGATTCACTCGGGTCAAGAACCTGACCCGAGCACCGGAGCGGTGATTCCCCCTATCTACATCTCGTCGACCTACCTGCAGGACGAAGTCGGCGTGATGCGCGCCGGATACGACTATGCCCGTGCCGGACACCCGACCCGCAGCGCCCTCGAAACGGCGCTCGCCGCCGTCGAGGGAGCCGATAGCGCGTACACCTTCGCATCAGGGCTTGCGGCCGAAGACGCCCTGTTACGAGCGGTTCTGCGACCGGGGGATCACATTGTGATCCCGTCAGACGCCTACGGCGGCACCTACCGCCTCATCTCGAAGGTTTTCGGACCGTGGGGCATCGCACACACCGCAGTGGACACGTCTGATCCGCAGGCACTGGCGGAGGCGATCCAGCCGGGGCGAACCCGCATAGTGTGGGTGGAAACGCCTTCCAACCCCTTGCTTGGCATCACGGATATCGCACAAGCTGCGCGGGTCGCCCACGATGCCGGTGCTCTGCTGGTCGTGGACAACACTTTCGCCACTCCAGCGTTGCAGCGGCCCCTCGCGCTGGGCGCTGATGTAGTGGTGCACTCGACCACCAAGTACATCGGCGGACACTCTGATGTGATCGGTGGGGCGGTGGCCTTTCGGAAGGATGCGCCGTTGTCAGGACCCGCCGCGCGGTCGTCCGATACATCGTCGTTGGCAGACGCGGTGAAATTTCAGCAGTTCGCCGTGGGCGGCGGGCAAGGCCCCATCGATCTGTATCTGACTCTACGTGGTCTGAAGACGCTAGAAGTGCGCATGGCGCGGCACTGTGAGAACGCCGCGGTCATCGCGGAACTGTTGACCTCGCGACTCGGTGCCGAGGCTGTGCTCTACCCCGGTTTGGCGTCGCATCCCGGGCACGAAGCGGCGGCGCAGCAGATGACAGGGTTCGGCGGTATGGTGTCATTTCGGGCCGGGTCAGCTGCGGCCGCGCGGCGAATCGTGGAGAGCACGAGGCTGTTCACGCTCGCTGAATCGCTTGGCGGTGTTGAGTCTCTGATCGAATACCCATATGCGATGACCCACGCGTCGGTGGTCGGTTCACAACTTGAAGTTCCCGAGGATTTGGTGCGGCTATCCGTCGGCATCGAGACCATCGATGACCTTGTGGCCGATCTCGAGCAGGCTCTCACCTAAGCGCGCCGCGCCGCGCGCCTATCGATCCGTGGTGAACCGTCGCGAAATTCGTAGGCCGTCCTCGCATACTAGGCAAGGTTACGAATTTCGCGACGGTGCACGGATTTAGTGCAGGCGTGTGCGACGAGGGCCGTGATCTCGACGGGCTCGATCAGCGGGTTTGGCGCTAGGCAGACTTTCCTGGCACGAATGTCGGCTCGATGATCGCGATTCGATCGGAGTCGTATTCGGCGTCGGGGTCTTCAATACGCTTGAGCAAGTGCTCTGTCGCCAACGTAGCCATCTCTTTGACCGGGTTCTGCACGGTGGTCAATTGCGGGATTGTGTTCTGCGCAAAACCGAGGTTGTCGAAACCGACCACTGAGATCTGATCGGGCACCTTGATGCCTCGGGTCGCCAGGACCTGCAGTGCTCCAGCCGCCAACTGGTCCGATGCCGCGAAGACGGCGTCGATGCTGCCATCGCGGTCCAGCAACTCGGCCATAGCGCGGCTACCGCCGCCCACGGTGAAGTCGCCGTGCGCCACGAGGTCGTCGGGCAAGCCGGCAGCTTGGACAGTCTTGCGCCAGCCTTCGAGGCGATCCACACCAGCAGCCATATCGAGCGGACCGGTGATGGTCGCGATCCGTCGTGCCCCACGATCAACCAGGTGCCGGGTGGCGATCTCCGCGCCGCGGACGTTGTTCACATCGACGTAGCGCAGTCCCGGCTGCGGCTGAATGGGCCGTCCGACAAAATAGGACGGGATACGAGTACTGGCCAGGACTTCCTCGAGGCCGTCATCACGGTGATGTGAGACGACAATCGTGCCGTCGACATGCCCGCCCCGCAGGTACTGGCCGATACGTTGGATTCGATCTTCGGCATGGTTTCCGATCAACAGCACCAGCTGAATACCGGCGTCAGCGGCAGTGTTGTTCACACCGCTGACCGCCTGACCAAGGAACGGATCAGACAGAATACGCCCGTCATCTTCCGGAATGATCAGAGCAATCGAGTGCGTGCGCCGGGTGACGAGTGATCGCGCGGCCTGGTTTGGAACGTATCCGAGCCGTTCGATGGCGTATTCCACAGCCCGCTGCGTTGCGGGCGCCACCCTGACTGCACCGTTGATCACACGTGAGGCGGTTGAACGTGACACTCCAGCTGCGATCGCAACTTCTTCGAGCGTAGGGGGGCGCCTTTCCATGGACTATCCTCCTGGCAATTTGGTGAGAGTTCTTTTATTAGACTGTAACAGCGTTTTCACGGCTCACCTGGGAGTACCATCGACCACTTGCCTTGATGATTCGCTCCTGCGTGGTGAAATCGACGTAAACAATTCCAAAACGCTTGCCATAACCCCACGCCCACTCGAAGTTATCCAGCAGTGACCACGCGAAGTAGCCGTCGACGGGAGCACCCGATTCAATCGCCTCGTGAACTGCGACGAGATGCTGTTTGACGTAATCCAGCCGATCCAGATCATTGACTTGACCGGTGTCATCGACCCGGTCGTTGAAAGCAGCGCCATTCTCAGTGATGTAAAGCCTGGTGTTGGTGCCGTTGATGTAATCCTTGTCCAGATGAACGAGCAACCGTCGCAGCCCCTCAGGCTGGATCTCCCAGTCCTGAGCGGTACGCGGCAGGCCGCGCGAATGCACATACATCCCTTCGTCGAGCACGAAAGGGGATGACGTTGGCCGGTCGACGGGAGCCTCCGTTGAAATCGCCGTGGGATCGGGACGATGCCCGACTGCCTCACCGTGATAGTAGTTCACTCCCAAGGCATCGATGGGAGCGTTGATGATCTCGAGATCACCGTCGTGGATGGCCTCGTCCAAGGGCGCGAACCGTCCGGCTTGTTGCAGCGCCTCCATCAGATCAACGGGATATTGTCCCCGAAACAACGGGTCCAAGAAGAAACTGTTGTGTTGGGACTCGAACTGGCGGGCTGCAGCGACATCTCGCGGATCTGTCGGATCGACTGGATCCGCGAGCGTGAAGTTCAGCGTCAGCCCGAGATTCGATTCAGGCGCCGCGTTGCGCAGTTCCGCCATGGCCAGGCCATGAGCCAGGAGCAGATGGTGTCCGGCCACCAGTCCTGCAGTGCTGTCCTGGCGCCCTGGCGCGTGTACGCCGGCGGTGTAGCCCAAGAACGCACTGCACCACGGTTCATTCAGGGTGGTCCAGGTCGAGATCCGATCACCGAGCGTGTCGTACACCGTCATTGCATACTCGACGAAGAGCTCCGCGACGTCGCGGTTGGTCCACCCGCCGCGATCTTCGAGAGCCTGTGGCAGATCCCAATGGTAGAGAGTGATCCACGGTGTGATGCCGTTGTCTAGGAGTGAGTCGACTAGCCGGGAATAGTAATCCAGGCCTTCTTGATTGATCCCGGACTTGCCCGACTTGCCGTCAGGTCGCACTCGTGCCCAGGATGTCGAAAACCGGTAAGACTGCACGTTGAGATCGCTCATCAGGGCGACATCGTCCTGATACCGGTGATATTGATCGCAGGCTACATCGCCATTGTCTCCGCCGATGACAGCACCGGGAATGCGGGCGAACTCGTCCCAGATCGAATCTTTGCGCCCGTACTGATGCGCCGCCCCTTCGACTTGAAATGCAGCGGTGGCCGCCCCCCAGAGGAAGCCGGGCGGAAACTCTAATTTGGTCATCCTTTGACGGCTCCTTGCATAATTCCGGAGACCAGTTGGCGTCCGGCAACGAAAAACAGCAGGATCAGCGGCACTGTGGTGAGCAACACGCCGGTCATGATCAACGAGTAATCCTTCGACAGTGAGGTCTGGATGAGCTGCACCGCGATGGGAAGGGTCGGGTTCTGTGACCCCAGCACAATCGATGGCCACAGATAATTGGTCCACGATCCGATGAACGTAAACAGAGCGAGCATCGTCGCAGCAGGCCGAGCCGCGGGCAGTGCGACCGCCCAGAAGGTGCGGATCATCGAACAGCCATCGACTCGAGCCGCTTCGATCAGTTCCATCGGCAACGCCGCATCGAGATACTGCGTCATCCAGAACACGCCGAAAGCTGTCACCAAGCCCGGCACGATCACCGCTATCAGCTCACCCTGCCAGCCGAACTTCGTCGCAATGATGAACAGCGGAACGATGCCTAACTGAGTCGGCACGGCCATGGTGGCGATGATAAATATCAACAGACCGCGACGGCCACGGAAGCGCAACTTGGAGAAGGCATATCCGGCCAAAGTGGCAAAGAAGACCACCGAGACCGACGTGACCACGGAGATGATGATCGAATTTCGCAACGCGAGCGGCAGGTTGACGTTCTCGTTCGAGAAGACCTTCCCGACGTTGTCGGTGAAATTCGGTCCGGGGATCAGCGACGGAATGGGATTTTGCGCGATGGTGATCTGATCGGACGACGCCAACAAGAAGGTGTAATACAGCGGATAGATCGAGATCAGCAAAATGATAGCCAAAATTGTGTAGGTCAGCCAGCCGGGTCGACGACCGCTACCGCGACGCCGCTGCTCAGAGCGCGCAGCCTGATTGCTCACAGTCTGCGCGATGACAGGGATCGAAGTCATCGTTGCCCTCCTTCGCTGGCGTCCTGCTTATCTCGGGCCTTTAGTTGATTGCGTCTGAACGACTGTTGTTGGCGCAAGACTTTCTGTTTCGCCTGCTTCGCGGCGGCACGTGATGTTCGTCTTTGCTCTCGAGTTATCTTCGGACCGGCGCTCGCAATAGTGCGGGTAAGCAGGAAGTTGATCGCTCCGATGACCAAGATCAGCAGGAAGAGCATCCAGGCCACGGCGCTCGCCCGGCCGAAACCGTTGCGCACGCTGCCGGACCAACCGAGATCTCGGAGGTACATGGTCATCGTGAGGAACTGCCCTGACGCGCCGCCGGATGATCCAGCACGACTGGAATCGAACATGACTGCCTCGTCAAAGATCTGCAATCCGCCGATAGTCGACGTGATGATCACGAAGATCATGGTCGGTCGAATCATTGGCAAGGTGACGGAACGGAACTGCCGCCATCGGCCCGCCCCGTCGATGATCGCCGCTTCATAGAGGTCCTTGTTGATCGCCTGCATTGCGGCCAACAGGATCAAAGTGTTGTACCCGGTCCAGCGGAAGTTCACCATCGAGGCAATAGCGATGTGCGACGCGAGCGGCTCGACGTGCCAGGCGATAGGGCTAAACCCGATGCCTTCGAGAATGGCGTTGAAAAAACCGTAACGGTCAGCGAACATCTTGCCGAAGATCAGCGACACGGCAACTGGTGCAACTACGTAGGGCAGCAGCACGCTCATGCGCCAGAATGTCTTGGCGCGCAGGTTGGCGTTGAGTACCGCTGCAATGAACGTCGCAGCCATGATCTGAGGCACCGACGACAGCAGGAAGATTGAGAAGGTGTTGCGTAGCGCGATCCAGAACTTTGGCTGTCCCAACTCTGTCAGGAAGTTTTGGGTTCCGACGAAATCGCCCTGTTGCGGTGACGTTGGCAATATGTCCCAGTAGTGCAGCGCAAGATAGCCGGTGTACAGCAATGGGAACAGACCGACTACTGCGAAAAGAATGAAGAAGGGTGCGACGTAAAGGTACGGCGAAGCTTTGACGTCGATTCGGCCCCAGCGGGCCCGCGCAGGAGCGGATCGGAAGGTCCGATAAAACCAGCCGTGTCCTGTGGACACTTCCGATCCGCTGCCCACGGTTGTCACAGTCCGAGGCTCTTGAAGTCAGCCACTGCTTGCTGCCAAGCTTCATCGACTGACTGGCTCTGCTCGATGTCGACGCGGTTCAGTGCATCCTGAACGGTCTGGTGAATCGCTGCGAAGTTCGGGCCCACGTAAGGCACCACGGTGATGGCCGCAGCACGGTTAGCGAAGATTTCGCCCACCGGCGCGTCGTTGAAGAACGGGTTGACCTTGTCCTGGACCTCAGGTGTCTGCTGAGCCTCGATCTGGCTTGGGAAGTTACCGACCTCGGTGAAGACCTTGGCGGTCTGCTCCGGAGCAGTCAACCAGGCGGCCAACTTCTTAGCCTCTTCGATGTTCGCGCCCTGTGCTGGAACTGTGAGGTAGGAACCACCCCAGTTACCGCCGCCGCCAGGGAAGACGTCAGCGATGTTCCAGCCGTCAACGCCAGCGGCGCTGTTCTCGATGATCGGGGTCATCCAAGCCGGGCAGAGCATGGTGGCGAAAGCACCGTTCTGGAATGCGGAGAACCAGTCGTCGCCCCACTGTCCGAAGTGCGCGGACAGTCCGTCCTCAACCGATGCCTTGGCGATCTGCTCGTACAGGCCCTTGATGGTGTTGTTGGTTTCCAGGTCCATCGGCGTGCCGTCGGAGTTTTCGTAGGCGTTCTCTACTTGCTTGACCATAGCCTGGTAGTTGGCGCCAGCCGAGTCGAACCAAGCCTTGTCAGATTTGGCGACGAAGTCCTTGCCGACCTCGAAGTATCGGTCCCAATCACCCTCAAGCAACGCGGCGACCTCGGCGCGGTCGGTTGGCAGGCCAGCCTCTTCGAAGAGGTCTTGGCGGTAGCAGATCGCTTCGGGACCGGTGTCGGTAGCGTATCCGAGGAGTGTGCCGTCAACTGTGGCCGGTTCGACGATGTATGCCGGCCAGCGTCCGTCAAGTGAACTGTCGGACAGATCAGCGAACAGACTGGCGCTCTGAGCGAACTCTGGCATCCAGTCGCCTTCGATGGCCTGGACGTCGGGCAATCCGGAGCCTGCCGCGAGGCCGGACTTAACCGTGGCCATGACCTCGCCGGCTTCCGCTGCGAGAACCTCTTCGATCTTGATGTGAGGGTTCTCTTCCATGTATTGGTCGTAGAGTCCGGCTGCTTTGTAGCCGAACTCGTTGAAGGTACCGACGCGCAGTGTGATCTCTTCGCCGGAGGAGTTGTCTGAGTTGTTGTTCTGACCGTCGTTGTTCGGGGTCTCCGAACCATCAGAACCACCGCCACATGCGGCCAGGGCAAATGCCAAGGTGAGTGCGGTCGCGCCAGCGGCGACAGTCCGCAACCTTAGTGCGTGTTTCATCGTGTCTTGACTCCTTAATCGTCAGGCAACCACAACAATGTGGTAGCGCTGCCTCGCAGCATCGCGAAACGGGGGTGTCTTGTGCGAAATCGTTCAAGCGGTGAGCGACCCCACGCATGGGAACGGTCCCAATGCGACCATGCTCCCCTGGGAACGTTCCCTCGGTCAACCGCAGGGTGCCTTACAAAGGGGTTCGTTACGTGATCGTTACACTACGAGGGGCTGTCGAGCCACGTTTGTAACGCTGATTCAAGTTGTCCAATTATGCGGCTCAAAGTCTCTGTGACCGCGCGTTCAATCATCGCTCCCAGAAGAGGTACATTCGATGTCACATCGAGGTCATAGTGCAATCGTGAGCCACGTTCCGTCGGAACCAGACGAGTGTTCCCCTTGGCGTGGACGGGGGCGCCGGAGATATCCAGAACGGCAGTGCCATACCGTGGTCCGTCCTCTCCCTCTAGCGGACGCGACCAGGCTTCGACTTGGCGAATCTCGATGGCCGAGCCGACGAAGCCGCGAGCCTGCGTGGGGATCAGATCGGTGGGCACGTTGCGACGCGCCACCAGGGTCACGTCACCTTCGTCGGTGATGTTGACAGTGACATCAGTCAATTCAGCGCCAGCCATCTCAGTGAGATACTCAACGAATTTGGCATCGCATAGCGCCTGCAACACCGTCTGAGGTCTGTGATCCACATCAATGTGAACGTCGATCTGCATGAGGCACCCTTTACTTCGGAGTGATGATGGCGAGCATATATGGGCCAGCGTAGTTGTCTTGGCCGTTTGTTGCGCGCTTCCCGCGGTCGGGTGCGCGTCTTGCCGGTCGGTGAGGGCTATTCGACTGAGAACAGGGGCGGGTTCGGTAATCGCGCGTGGGATGCGTATCGTAAAGATCGTGTCGACCATGAGCGAACTGATCGCCGCCCATACGAAACTGCAACCCCACGATGCGGACTGGCTGCACCTGCTCGTGGGGGACTGGCAGTTGATCTCCGATCTCGCCTTCGCAGACCTGGTGCTGTGGGTGCCGACTACCGCCGGAACCTTCATCGCGGTCGCGCAATGTCGGCCGAGCACCGGTGCGACAGTGCACTATGACGACATCGTGGGTTCAGTTGTGCCGGACGGATCCAAAGCAGAACTGGAGCACGCGCTGAAATCGCGCGAGATCCGTCGCACCAGGGAGCCGCGCTGGTTCGGCACCTATGCGGTGCGTGAGGACACTATTCCAGTAGTGCATAACGGTCACGCCATTGCAGTGCTGGTGCGCCAGACAAACCTCGGATCGGGTCGCACGCCGAGTCGGCTGGAACTCAACTACGTCGAGGCCGCTGACGAACTGCTGTCAATGATCGCCGCGGGAGACTTTCCGACACCAGATGGCGCGGCCGGGTCAAGACGCGGCGCGCCGCGCGTGGGCGATGGTTTGATCAGGCTCAACCCTGAAGGTGAAGTGCTCTACGCCAGTCCGAACGCGCTCAGCTGTTTTCACCGGCTCGGGGTGATGGGGGCACTCGTCGGGGATTCGCTTGTCGAAGTCGTCACGGCGTTGGTCGAGCACAAAGTTCCCGTGGACGAGTCAATGCCGCTGGTATTGCTCGGCAAAGCGGCCTGGCGCACTGAAATCGAGGCGCGTGGCGTCAACCTGTCACTGCGCGCGGTACCGCTGATGGACGCCGCAGGCCGCCGTAGCGGCGCGGTGGTGCTGTGCCGTGACGTATCGGATCTGCGACGGCGGGAACGAGAACTCATCACGAAAGATGCGACCATCCGGGAGATCCACCACCGCGTCAAGAACAATCTGCAGACGGTGGCGGCGCTACTGCGACTGCAGGCGCGTCGTATGACCACCCCGGAAGCGCGCGCGGCGCTGGAAGAAGCGATGCGTCGCGTCAGCACCATCGCCCTGGTCCACGATTCGCTTTCGCAGAACATCGATGAGCGGGTCGAATTCGACGCGATGGTTGGACGAGTGCTCCGGTTGGCTGCCGACGTAGCTGCGGCAGATATCCCGGTTCGTACCGTCACTCACGGCAAATTTGGGTCAGTGCCAGCTGAAGCCGCGACAGCGTTAGCGCTCGTCCTGACTGAACTGGTGACCAACGCGGTCGAACACGGGCTCGCCGTGGTCGGGGGAGGCACTGTCGAGGTCTCCGTCGAGCACACCAACGCGGGTCTGCACATCGTCGTGAGCGACGATGGACGGGGTATGCCCGATGACGGCCCAGGCGGCGGGTTGGGAACTCAGATCGTATCCACGTTGGTCGCCAACGAGCTGCGTGGGTCGATCACCTGGAATCCTCGCGCGGGTGGGGGCACCGAGGTCCATATGGATGTG
>WPCK01192333.1_pt1 | contig 118133 bp, 106 predicted proteins | sample 5399851 | NCBI WGS metagenome assembly WPCK01 (sample SAMN12869471, study PRJNA574797) | sludge metagenome | isolation source: wastewater treatment of pH11 | place: China:Beijing | collected 2019-05-20 | reverse complement strand
CGCCGCCCGTCACGGCTGTCGATGCCGTAGGCGGCGGCCTCGCCGATGAGTTCGGCCACGGCCGCGTGGCGCGCCGTCGGCACGCTGCGCTCACGCAGCGGGTGGTGCAGGGCGTGGCGCAGCCAGCGCGAGCCCATGCTGGTGATGCAGGTATCGAGCAGCGAGAGCAGTGTGGGGGCCGCCTCGCCGCGTAGGGTCTCGGTCAGTTCCAGGTTGCGCCGGGTGGCGGCGTCCAGGCGCAGGTATTCGGACTCGCGCTCGACCGTGAGGCCGGTGACGTGGGCCAGGGTCTGGCGCTGAGTGGCCTGGGCGTAGTCGTAGAGCGCAGATGCGGCGCCGAGCGCCACCGGCAGGTCTTCGACGCCGAAGCCGACGAGATCGCGCGTACCGAAATGGCCGGTGAGCAGACGTGTCCCGGTGTCGGCGTCGAACTGCCAGTCGGCGAGCCTGCGCAGCGCCGGTGCCAGGTTGTCCAGGAGCGGCAGGGCGAGCCCGTCCGGCACCAGGACCTCGGCCGGGCGCAGGCGCTCGAACTGCGCCTGCAGCGCGTCCGACGGGCATTGCATGAGGCGAAAATCGCCATTGGCGAGGTTGAGCCAGGCCAGGCCGAGCACGCCGCGATGCATGTTCGCCGCCAGCAGCAGGGCGTCGCGGCGGTCGTCGAGCAAGGCGGCGTCTGTCAGCGTTCCCGGCGTGACGATGCGGCTCACCGCACGCTCCATCGGCCCCTTGGTCGTGCCCGGCTCGCCGACCTGCTCGGCGATCACCACCGACTCGCCCAGCTTGACCAGGCGGGCGAGGTACTGCTCGACGGCATGAAAGGGCACGCCCGCCATGCGGATCGGCTTGCCGCTGGACTGCCCGCGCGTGGTGAGGGTGATGTCGAGCAGCCGTGCTGCCTTCTCGGCATCTTCGAAGAAGAGCTCGTAGAAGTCGCCCATGCGGTAGAAGAGCAGGGTGCGCGGGTGCTGGGCCTTGATGCGCAGATACTGCTGCATCATGGGGGTGTGGGCGGCGATTTCGGCTTCGCTCAATGCTGTGCCGGCGTGGGTGGTCGAATCGATGGGAGTGCGTGCTGCCAACAGAAACCTCTTGCGCGCTGTATTGTCGTGAGTGAGGGAGAGATTATCGCCCCGGACAGATCGAATACCGCCCCCAGGGGAGACAGCCATGAACGACCGCGATCAGGAAACCCGCAGCCTTGGCCGCAAGCTTGGCGTGCTGGCCACGCTCGCCTTTCTGGCGCTGGGCTGGGTGAGTTTCGATTCGGTGCTTGAGCGCCGCGACAATCCAAACCGCAACCTGGTCGTCACTCAGGGGGCGCAAGAGCTGGTGCTCAAGCGCAACCGCTTCGGCCACTACCTGGCGCCGGGCGAGATCAACGGCCAGCCGGTGGTTTTTCTGCTCGATACCGGTGCGACCCAGGTCTCGGTGCCCGCCCATCTTGGCCCCCAGCTCGGGCTGCGGCCCGGCGCAGCGGGCTCGGTGATTACCGCCAATGGCAACGTCACGGTGCACCAGACCCGCATCGACACCCTGGCGCTCGGGCCCTTCGAGGTACGTAACGTGAGCGGCCATCTAAACCCCGGGATGCAGGGAGCAGAGATCCTGCTCGGAATGTCGGTGTTGCGCCACCTCGAATTCACCCAGCGCGGGGATACGCTCACCTTGCGCATCCCCGGGGCTTAGCGAAACCTCAGGCCTGCATGCTGGCCGGTCGGTAGGCCTGGATGATCGGCAGCAGCTGGCCGAAGATCTTCGGTGTGCCGGCGACGACGTTGCCGGTGGTGAGGAAGTTGCCTTCGCCCGAGAGGTCCGAGACCAGGCCGCCAGCTTCCTGGATGATCAGCGCGCCGGCTGCCATGTCCCACGGCGACAGGCCCATCTCCCAGAAGCCGTCCAGACGTCCGGCGGCGACATAGGCGAGGTCGAGCGCAGCTGCGCCCGGGCGGCGGATACCCGCTGTCTTCTGGGTAAGCTCCTTGAACATCGCCAGGTAGGCGTCGATCTGGTCGAACTTGCGGAACGGGAAGCCCGTGCCGATGAGTGCTTCATTGAGGCGCGCACGTCGCGAAACGCGAATGCGGCGATCGTTGAGGAAGGCGCCGCTGCCGCGCGAGGCAGTGAACATCTCGTTGGTGTTCGGGTCGTAGATCACTGCGTGTTCGAGCACGCCGTTTTTTGTCTGTGCGATCGACACCGCGTATTGCGGGAAGCCATGGATGAAGTTGGTCGTGCCGTCGAGCGGATCGATGATCCAGTTGAACTCGCTCTCCTGACCATTGAGGGGGCCGGACTCACCCGACTCCTCTGCTAGAATCCCGTGCCCTGGAAAGGCGTCGCGCAGCACCTCGATGATGGCTTTTTCGGCAGCGTGGTCGACCTCGGTAACGAAGTCGTTCGGCGACTTGGACTGCACTGCCAGCAGTTCGAGCTGGGTCGAGGCGCGATTGATGACGGTCGCTGCGCGACGGGCGGCCTTGACGGCGATGTTCAGGGTGGGATGCATGCGAAGCGGTCTCGGTTAAAGAATGCGGGGCCTTCAGTGCGGTAGCGCGCCTGGCGCGCGCCGCGTCAGTCGGGCTGACCGGCAGAACTCGGAAAACACAGAATTTTAATATGAATCGCCCACTTGCGCTTGACCGCATCCGTATCGTGTTGTCGCGCACCACGCACCCCGGAAACATCGGTGCCGCCGCCCGTGCGATGAAAGTGATGGGCTTGCACGAGTTGTGGCTGGTGGCGCCGGAGTCCTTTCCCGACGAGGTCGCCAGCGCGCGCGCATCCGGCGCCGGCGACATCCTGGCGACGGCGCGGGTAGTGGACTGCTTGCAGGACGCACTTGCCGACACCGTCTTCTCGGCAGCGCTCACCGCGCGTCGGCGGGAGCTGTCCTTGCCGCGCATGCAGGCTCGCGACGCGGCGCTTGAAATCGTCGGGCGCTGCGCCGACGGACCGGTGGCGCTCGTCTTTGGTAACGAGACCAGTGGCCTGACCAACGAGGAGGTGGGGTTGTGCAGCCTGCCGGTGACCATTCCCACCAATCCCGACTTCTCTTCGTTGAACCTGGGGGCCGCGGTACAGGTGCTGGCGTATGAGTTGAGAATGGCGGCGATCGGTGCCGAGACCGTGCTTGAGCCCGACACCTTTGGCGAGCCCGCAACCCACGCCGATTTCGAGGGCTTCATGGCCCACCTCGAGCGCGCGGTGACGGCAAGCGGCTTTCATGACCCGGCCAACCCCAAGCGCCTGCTGCCGCGCATCCGCCGCCTGTTCAATCGCGTCCGTCTCGAGCGTGAAGAGGTGGCCATCCTGCGCGGGATGCTGACGACCTTCGAGCAACCCCGGCGACGTGGCTAGGCTTGGGCGCAGTCGCGTGCGCCTGTCCAGGCGTCGCAACTCGCCCCGGATGACCGGGCTTTGAATTCATCGCCTAAAGTCGATTAAAATAGTCGGGAATTGGTTCCGTGCCTTCCCGGCCGCAATCCTATCCGGAGTGTTTCTCGAAAATGTTCAGCCGCCTGCGTGAAGACCTCGCCAGTGTCCGTGAGCGCGACCCCGCCGCGCGTTCGACCTTGGAGGTGCTTACGTGTTATCCGGGCATCCATGCGTTGATGTTCCATCGCCTTGCGCACGCCGCGTGGACGCGGGAATGGCATTGGCTGGGGCGCTTCATCAGCCACATCGGGCGATTTCTGACCGGTATCGAGATTCATCCCGGGGCAGTGATCGGGCGTCGCGTCTTCATTGATCACGGCATGGGTGTGGTGATCGGCGAGACTGCGGAGATCGGTGACGACTGCACGATCTACCAGGGCGTGACCTTGGGCGGAACCTCGCTCTACCGCGGCGCCAAGCGACACCCGACGCTTGGCAAGGGCGTCGTGATCGGCGCCGGTGCAAAAGTGCTTGGCGGTTTTACCGTGGGCGATGGTGCCAAGGTCGGCTCCAACGCAGTAGTCGTCAAGCCCGTTCCGGCGGGCGTGACGGCAGTGGGCAATCCTGCGCGCCTGATCGATCCCGAGCGTGATGCCGCGCGCGAGAACAAGGCCGAGCAGATGGGTTTCAGTGCCTACGGCGTGACGCGCGACATGGATGATCCAGTGTCCAAGGCGCTGCACGGGTTGCTGGATCACTCGGTGGAGACCGACAGGCGCCTGCAGGCCATCATCGCCAGGCTGGAGGCGGCCGGGGTGAAACTTGACGAAGCGGTCGAGCGGGCCGATGACTTCGACGCAAGCCGTTTGTCGAGGATGGTGGACTGAGCGTACAAGGCCTCGTAGCCTGGCTGGCGAGTAGTTGACCGTTTTTGTCGGGATACGTATAGTCGACCGAAACGTTAAGGTATTCGCAGTGCGCGGCATTCATGCAGTCGCAGCGGGGCCGTTGGACATCCAGGAGCCGACATGAGATTGACGACCAAGGGACGTTTCGCCGTGACGGCGATGATCGATCTGGCCTCGCGCCAGGCCGAGGGGCCGGTTACGCTCGCCGGAATCGCAGAGCGTCAGCACATCTCGCTTTCCTACCTCGAGCAGTTGTTCGGCAAGCTGCGCCGACATCAGATCGTCAGTAGCGTCCGCGGCCCCGGTGGCGGCTACCGGCTTGCGCGCGAGATGGACGCCATTACCGTGGCCGACATCATCATCGCCGTGGACGAGCCGCTCGATGCCACCCAGTGTGGCGGCAAGGAAAATTGCCATGATGCGCATCGCTGCATGACGCACGACCTGTGGGCCAACCTCAATAAGCGCATGTACGCCTATCTCGACTCGGTCACGCTCGAGGCCTTGGTGAATCGTCAGGTGCGCCCTGATGCCGACATGGCAGTGCTCAAGAACATCCGCCGTCGCGCTACGCTTGCGCTGCATGCAAGCGCGGTTGCCTGAGAGTTCGTCGATGAGTTTCGCACCGGTCTATCTCGACTGGAACGCCACCACGCCGCTCGACGAGGTCGTGCGCGAGGCGATGCTGCCCTGGCTGGGTGTGGGTGAGCAGGCGCGCTTCGGCAATGCATCGAGCCGGCATGAGTACGGCCGCCAAGCGCGCGCCGCGATAGATGAAGCGCGGGTGCGCGTGGCATCGGCGGTCGGTGCGCATGCTACCGAGGTGGTCTTTACCAGCGGTGGCTCGGAAGCCAACAACCTCTTCCTCAAGGGCGCGGCGGGGGTGTTCAAGCCGGCGCTGCTTGCGATCAGTGCCATCGAGCACCCTTGCGTACGCGAGCCAGCTCGCCAGTTGCAGCGTGGTGGATGGGCGCTGCGCGAGATCGGCGTGGATGCGCAGGGGCTGGTCGATGAAGCCTCCTGGCAAGCAGTGCTGGCAGAGCGGCCGCGCCTTGTCTCGGTGATGATGGCCAACAACGAGACCGGCGTCGTGCAGGACCTTGCACGCATTGCTGCGCAGGCCCGCACGGTGGGCGCATGGGTTCATACCGATGCGGTACAGGCCGTGGGCAAGCTTGAAGTCGATTTCCGCACGCTCGGCGTGCATGCGCTGAGCCTGTCGGCGCACAAGATCGGCGGCCCGCTCGGGGCGGGAGCCTTGATCGTCGACAAGCGGGTCGAGCTCACGCCCCTGATCGCAGGCGGCGGCCAGGAGCGCGGATTGCGCTCGGGCACCGAAAACGTGGCCGCGATCGTGGGCTTCGGAGTGGCCTGTGAGCGTGCGCGGGCGGCCCAGGCGCAAGAAGCGCAGCGGCTTGGCGCGCTGCGTGAAGAACTCGAGCGTGGGCTGCTGCAGTGCGGTGCATCGATCTTCTCGGCTCAGGCCCCGAGGCTGCCGAATACCGTTTTCTTTGCCATCGGTCAGATCGACGGCGAAACCCTGGTTGCCAAGCTCGATCGTGCGGGCTTTGCCTGCGCAAGCGGTTCGGCCTGCTCAAGCGCCAATCCCGAGCCCTCTCACACACTGTTGGCGATGGGTGTGGAGCGCGGCCTGGCGCGAGCGGCGGTGCGCATCAGCCTCGGTCGCGACACGACGGCGGAGCAGGTGCGCGCATTCCTGGCCGCGCTTGCAGGTGTGACCGACAATCTCAGGAATCTGGCCTCGGTTGCAGCCTGACCGCGACTGCCCGGCACGACACCCAATACTCGAACAACGACTCTGCGGAGAGACTGAATGAAGTTCCCGATCTACCTCGACTACTCGGCCACGACCCCGGTGGATCCCCGAGTGGCGGAAAAGATGATTCCCTGGCTTACCGAGCACTTCGGCAACCCGGCCAGCCGCTCCCACGCCTACGGCTGGGCTGCGGAGGAGGCCGTCGAGACGGCGCGCGAGCAGGTCGCCGCGCTGGTCAATGCCGACCCCAAGGAGATCATCTGGACCTCGGGTGCGACGGAGTCGAACAACCTGGCCATCAAGGGTGCTGCGCACTTCTACAAGGGCAAGGGCAAGCACGTCATCACCCTCAAGACCGAACACAAGGCAGTGCTCGACACCGTGCGCGAACTCGAGCGCGAAGGCTTCGAGGCGACTTATCTCGACGTGCAGGAGAATGGCCTTGTCGATCTGGAGGCCCTCAAGGCTGCGATTCGTCCCGACACCATTCTGATCTCGGTGATGTTTGTGAACAACGAGGTCGGTGTCATCCAGCCGATCGCGGAGATCGGTGAGCTGTGCCGCGAGAAGGGTATCGTCTTCCATGTGGACGCGGCGCAGGCGACGGGCAAGATCGGGATCGACCTTGCTGCGCTCAAGGTGGACTTGATGAGCTTCAGTGCCCACAAGACTTACGGTCCCAAGGGCATTGGCGCGCTGTATGTGCGGCGCAAGCCGCGTGTGCGCCTGGAGGCGCAGATGCACGGCGGCGGCCATGAGCGCGGCCTGCGCTCGGGTACCCTGGCCACGCATCAGATCGTCGGCATGGGCGAAGCCTTCCGTCTTGCGCGCGAGGAGATGGGTGTGGAGAACGAGCGCATCCGCCGCTTGCGCGACAAGTTGCTGGCCGGGCTCACAGACATCGAGGCAACCTATGTCAACGGCGACCTCGAGCAGCGCGTTCCGCACAACCTCAATATTTCCTTCGCCTACGTCGAGGGCGAGTCGCTGATCATGGCCATCAAGGAGATCGCCGTGTCCTCGGGTTCGGCCTGCACCTCGGCGAGCCTGGAGCCCTCCTACGTGCTGCGCGCATTGGGGCGCAATGACGAGCTTGCCCACAGTTCCATTCGTTTCTCGATCGGGCGCTTCACCACGGAAGAAGAAGTGGACTACACCATCGACCTGCTGCGTCGCAAGATCGGCAAGCTGCGCGAGCTGTCGCCGCTGTGGGAGATGTACAAGGATGGCGTTGACCTCGACACCGTGCAGTGGGCCGCGCACTGAGATCGCTGCGAACACGGCTCGAACGAAGCTGAAACTCGAAAGCGCCGCGGCAGATGGCCGCGGTCGGAATAAAGTAGATATCCCCTGACGGAGAAAGAACATGGCCTACAGTGAAAAGGTCCTCGACCACTACGAAAACCCCCGCAATGTCGGCTCCTTCGGCAAGGACGAGGAGGGCGTGGCCACCGGCATGGTGGGCGCGCCGGCCTGTGGCGACGTGATGAAGCTGCAGATCAAGGTCGGCAAGGACGGCGTCATCGAGGACGCCAAGTTCAAGACATACGGCTGCGGCTCGGCAATTGCGTCGAGTTCGCTGGTGACCGAGTGGGTCAAGGGCAAGACGCTGGACCAGGCGCTCGAGATCAAGAACACCGAGATTGCCGAAGAGCTCGCCCTGCCGCCGGTCAAGATCCATTGCTCCATCCTCGCTGAGGATGCGATCAAGGCGGCGGTTGCCGACTACAAGAAGAAGCACGAAGCCTGAGCTTGTTTACGAACACAGGAGGAACCATGGGCGTAACGCTGTCAGAATCCGCTGCTCGTCACGTGTCGAACTTCATTGCCAAGCGTGGCAAGGGTGTCGGCATCCGGCTCGGCGTGAAGACCTCCGGCTGCTCGGGCATGGCCTACAAGCTTGAGTTTGTCGACGGTACCGAGGACGAGGACCTCGTCTTCGAGAGCCATGGCGTCAAGGTTGTGGTCGACCCCAAGAGCCTGGCCTATCTTGAAGGCACCGAACTGGACTTCGTGAAGGAAGGGCTCAACGAAGGCTTCAAGTTCAACAACCCGAACGTCAAGGACCAGTGCGGCTGCGGCGAGAGCTTCAACGTCTGAGCCGCACACGATGAGCATCGACCTTACGCAGGACTTTTTCGCCCTGTTCGGCCTGCCGCGCCGTTTCAAGCTCGACGAAACCGCGCTCGAGCAGGCGTGGCATGGCCTGCAGGCTCAGGTGCACCCTGATCGCCACGCCCACCTGTCCGATCTCGAGAAACGGCTGTCCATGCAGTGGGCGACGCGGGTGAACGAGGGCTTCCGCACTTTGCGCAAGCCGCTCGCACGCGCTCAGTACCTGCTTGAGCTGGCTGGCGTCGATACGGCGCTCGAGACCAATACCGCCATGTCGCCGGCGTTCCTGATGGAGCAGATGGAGTGGCGCGAGGCGGTGGAGGAGGCGCGGGCGGCCGCCGAGATCAGCGAACTCGAGGACTTGCATCGGCGCCTGCTCGCCCATGCGCGCGAAGTGCGCGCGCAACTCGCCCAACAACTCGACGACGATCACGACTTCGAAGGAGCGGCCGACACCGTGCGCCGGCTCATGTTCATCGACAAGCTCCAGCAAGAAATCGACGAGGCGCTGATCGCCCTCGAGAACTGAAAAGAACGCACGGAAACTAGCTGATGGCCCTGTTGCAGATCGCTGAACCCGGCATGTCTCCCGAGCCGCACAAGCACCGGCTCGCGGTAGGCATCGACCTCGGTACCACCAATTCGCTCGTTGCGACCGTCCGTAACGGGATTGCCGTGTGCCTGCCCGATGAGAGTGGGCGGACGATGCTGCCTTCGGCGGTCCGTTACCGCAGCGACGGCAGTCTTGAGGTCGGCCGGGCTGCGCTCGAAGCCCAGGCGGTCGATCCTCGTAACACGATCGTCTCGGTCAAGCGCTTCATGGGTCGTGGGCTCAAGGATGTTGCGCACATCGAAGCCATGCCTTACGACTTCGAGGACAGCCCCGGCATGGTGCGCCTGAGGACCGTGCAAGGCGTCAAGAGCCCGGTCGAGGTTTCGGCCGAGATCCTGCGTCGGTTGCGCGAGCGTGCGGAGGCCAGCCTTGGCGGGCCGCTCGTAGGGGCGGTCATCACGGTGCCGGCCTATTTCGACGATGCACAGCGCCAGGCGACCAAGGATGCTGCGCGCCTGGCCGGGATCGACGTGTTGCGCCTGCTCAACGAGCCCACCGCCGCGGCAGTCGCATATGGCCTGGACAATGCTGCCGAAGGCGTCTATGCGGTCTATGACCTCGGCGGCGGCACATTCGACCTGTCCATCCTCAAGCTCTCGCGCGGCGTCTTCGAGGTGTTGTCGACCAATGGCGATGCGGCCCTGGGCGGCGATGACTTCGACCACCGTCTGTTCTGCTGGATTCTCGACAAGGCGCGCATCTCGCCGCCTTCGCTCGAGGATGCACGTCGTCTGCAGATGAAGGCGCGCGAGGCGAAGGAGCTTCTCACCGCCTGCGAGCAGGCACCCGTCCACGTCAGGCTGGCCTCGGGCGAGGAGGTGGATCTTGTCGTCAGCCGCGACGAGTTCGCGGAAATGACCCAGCCCCTCGTGCAGAAGACCTTGGGCCCGGTGCGCAAGGCCTTGCGTGACGCGGGGCTCGCTCCGGACGAAGTCAAGGGCGTGGTCATGGTCGGCGGCGCCACCCGCATGCCCCACATCCAGCGTGCCGTGGCGCGCTACTTCGGCCAGGAGCCGCTCACCAATCTGGACCCCGACAAGGTCGTCGCGCTGGGCGCCGCGATGCAGGCGAACGTACTTGCCGGCAACCGTGCGGCGGAGGACGACTGGTTGCTGCTCGATGTCATTCCTCTTTCGCTCGGTCTGGAGACCATGGGAGGGCTGGTCGAGAAGGTCATTCCGCGCAATTCGACGCTCCCCAGCGCTCGCGCGCAGGAATTCACCACCTTCAAGGATGGCCAGACCGCGATGGCTTTCCATGTCGTCCAGGGCGAGCGCGAGCTCGTCGCCGACTGCCGCTCGCTCGCTCGCTTCGAACTGCGCGGCATTCCACCGATGGTGGCGGGCGCAGCCCGTATTCGTGTCAGCTTCCAGGTTGATGCGGATGGTCTGCTGTCGGTGTCCGCGCGCGAGATGTCCTCGGGCGTCGAGGCAAGCGTACTCGTCAAGCCATCCTATGGGCTGTCCGACGAGGAGATCGCCGGCATGCTGAGATCGGGTGTCGAGCACGCTGGCGAAGACATGCGCGCGCGCGCGCTGCGCGAGCAACAGGTCGAGGCAGAGCGTGTGATCGAGGCGACAGAACACGCGCTGGACAAGGATGGCGGACTGCTGGCAGTGCACGAACGTGACGCCATCCTGACAGCGATCGTTAACCTGCGCGCCTTGCTTGCCGGCGACGACCATCGTGCGATCAAGGCGAGCATCGACGCTCTCGCGCGCGCCACCGACGACTTTGCTGCACGCCGCATGGACAACAGCATCCGCACTGCGCTCGCCGGCCACAAGGTCGACGAACTCGAACTCTGATCCGAACACATCATGACCCAGATCATCGTCCTACCTCACGTCGAACTCTGCCCCGACGGCAGTGTGATCGAAGCGACTCCCGGCACAACCGTTTGCGACAGCCTGCTGGAGCACGGTATCGACATCGAGCACGCGTGCGAGAAGTCCTGTGCTTGCACGACCTGTCATGTCATCGTGCGCGAGGGCTTCGAATCGCTGAACGAGGCAACCGAGGACGAGGAGGACCTGCTCGACAAGGCCTGGGGACTCGAGCCGCAATCCCGCCTGTCATGTCAGGCCGTGGTCGGCGAGGCTGCGCTCGTGGTCGAGATTCCCCGCTATACGATCAACATGGCTCGCGAAGGAAAGCACTGACATGAAGTGGACCGAGGTGGAAGAAATCGCCATTCAGCTTGCCGACGCACACCCCGATGTTGACCCGACGCGGGTGAACTTCGTCGATCTGATGAACTGGGTGCTGGCCTTGCCGGAGTTCGACGACGACCCCAAGCGCTGTGGCGAGCGCATCCTCGAAGGCATTCAGCAGGCCTGGATCGACGAGCTCGCTTGAGTGCGCGCGCGACAGCGCCTCAGTAGGCGCTGCGTGCCGCGCTGTCAGTGGTCTCGTTCAGGTCCAGCCAGTAATGGCCAATGAGGCCGATGGCGCGCTCGAAGCGTTCGAAATCCACGGGTTTGCGGATGTAGCTGTTGGCGCCCAGGCTATAGGCCTGGCGCAGGTCCAGGCTCTCACAGGAGGTGGTCAGCACGACCACTGGCAGGGTGGCTGTGCGCTCGTCGGCGCGGATCCGGCGCAGCACCTCCAGCCCGTCGATGCGGGGAAGCTTCAGGTCAAGGAGGACGACGACGGGCAGCGGATTCGCGTGGCGGCTGCCATTGGCCTCGAGACCGAAAAGGTAATCCACGGCCTCGACGCCATCGTGTGCGACCACGACAGGCGCCTCTATCTGGTTCTTACCCAATGCGCGCAAGGTCAGGGTCTCGTCGTCGGGGTTGTCTTCGACAAGCAGGATGGGGCGCGCAGTTGCCATGTTGGATTCCTTGTGGCTCGTGCCCGCCCGATCTCGAACCGGGCAAGGCGATCTAGAGGTCCTCCCTGCGAAGCAGGAAGATCGAGTCATCCCCGCCAGCGGTCGACAGCCAGGTAAAGGGCAGGTCGGGGAAGGCGTCTTCGACGAGGTGGCGATTATGCCCGACTTCTACAGCGAGGATGCCATTCGGATTGAGGTGATCGCGTGCCTGAGCGAGCAGGGTACGCACGACATCCAGCCCGTCTTCGCCCGCGGCGAGGGCCATCTGCGGCTCGTGGAGATACTCCGCAGGCAGTTCGTCCATCGATTCGGCCGTGACGTAAGGTGGATTGCTCAGGATCAGATCGAAGCTGCGACCTTCAAGTCCGGAGAACACGTCGCTATGGACAAGCTCGACCCTCTCGCTCAGACCATAGTCGTTCACGTTCAGATGCGCCAGTTCAAGCGCATCCTCGGACAGGTCCGCCCCGGTGATGTCCGCGTTGGGGAATGCATGAGCCATCAGGATGGCCAGGCACGCCGATCCGGTGCACATGTCGAGTGCGCTGTGCACCGCTTCGGGCTCCTCGATCCAGGGGGCGAGCCCATCTTCAAGCAACTCGGCAAAGAATGAACGCGGCACGATGACGCGCGGATCGACGGTGAAACGGAAGTCACCCAGCCAGGCTTCGCCAAGAATGTAAGCCGTGGGGATGCGCTCGTCCGCGCGTTGTTCGATGGCTTCGAGCACTGAAACGCGCTCCTCGCTCGGTATGCACGCATCGAGAAAGGGTTCGAGCCTGTTCAGCGGTAGCGCGAGCGTGCCGAGGATGAGCCAGACCGCCTCGTCGTAGGTGTCGGAAACGCCATGGCCGCAGAAGATGCCGGCACGGTTGAAGCGCGTCACGGCATAGCGCAGCCAGTCGCGCACGGTGACCAGCTCGGCGAGCGGTCCATGTTCGTGGCCATGGTCGTGCTCATGATCATGTTCGTCCTGCGCTTGCTCGAAGTGATTGTCTTGCATGGTTTTTCCGGCGAAGAGGTTGGTCGTGCCCGATAGGAGTCAGCCCGCGGGCTGGAGCAGGGCAGCAAGCGTGCGTTCGTAGATCGCGGACAACGGTTCGACTGCGTCAATGGCGACGCACTCATTGATCTTGTGAATGGTGGCGTTGACTGGCCCGAACTCGACCACCTCCGGGCAGATATCGGCAATGAAGCGGCCGTCCGACGTGCCGCCGGTGGTCGACAGCTCGGTGGTGACGCCGACGGTGTCGTGGATGGCAGCCGACAGTGCCCTTACCAACTGCCCTCGGCCAGTGATGAAGGGCTTGCCGGACAGATGCCAGTCGATCTCGTAGTCGAGGCGATGGCGGTCGAGGATCTCGCAGGTGCGACGCTTGAGATCATCCGCAGTCGACACCGAGCCGAAGCGGAAGTTGAACAGCACCTCGCACACGCCCGGAATGACGTTGTTGGCACCCGTGCCGGCGTGGATGTTCGACACCTGCCAGGTGGTCGGCGGGAAGAACTCGTTGCCCTCATCCCAGCGGATGGCGGCGAGTTCGGCCAGTGCCGGGGCGAAGAGGTGAATGGGATTGCGTGCGAGCTGCGGGTAGGCTACATGCCCTTGCAGCCCCTTGACGCGAAGCGTGCCCGAGAGCGAACCACGGCGGCCGTTCTTGATCATGTCGCCAAGCGTACTGACCGAGGTCGGCTCCCCGACGATGCAGTAGTCGATGCGCTCGCCGCGGGCTGCCAATGCCTCCACCACCTTGACCGTGCCATGGGTGGCGACCCCTTCCTCGTCCGAGGTCAGCAGCAGCGCGATGCTGCCTTCATGATCAGGGCAGGCGCTGACGAAGCGTTCGATTGCGGTTACGAAAGCAGCGAGCGAGGTCTTCATGTCCGCAGCGCCACGCCCGTAAAGAAGGCCGTCGCGCAGGTTCGGCTCGAACGGGGGCGTATCCCAGGCTGCGGCAGGGCCGGGCGGCACCACGTCGGTGTGGCCGGCGAGGCATAGCACCGGTGCCTGGCTGCCGCGGCGCGCCCACAGGTTCGACACGCCACCGGTGTCGATGCGTTCGCAGGTAAAACCCTGCGCCTGCAGGCGTGCGGAGATGAGGTCGAGGCAGCCGGCGTCCTCAGGGGTGACCGAGGGACGGGCGATGAGCTCGCAGGCGAGGGTGAGCGTCGGGGTATGGTTGGCGTGCATGTGAAGAGTCGGTTGGGGGAGTATGGCGCGGTGGCGCGGCATGCCGCGCCCCTGACGCTCAGTTGTTGCTCATGTCGAGGGTGAATTCCTTGAAGGACGCCCCCTCTTCGTTGATGCCCTCGAAGTCCAGCGCCTTGCCTTCGCGCGCGCTCTTCAACGAGGGCGACTCGGGTTCGTTGATCTGGGCATTGTTGATCAGCCAGTGGAGGTTGGTTGGCGAGTCGGCATTGGCGAGTGCCTCCTCCAGGGTGATCGTCTTTTCGGTGTAGAGCTGGTACAGCGCCTGCTCGAAGGTCTGCGAGCTTGGCGCCAGGGATTGCTCCATGGCCTCCTTGATGCCGTTGAGCTCGCCGCGCTCGATCAGCTCGCTGATGTGGCGCGTGTTCATCAGGATCTCGACCGCGGGTACGCGCTTGCCGTCAGGCTTGCGCACGAGGCGCTGGGAGACGATGCAGCGCAGCGCGACGGCAAGATCGAGGTAAAGGAGCTGGCGGTTCTCGATCGGGAAGAAGTTCACGATGCGGTTGAGCGCGTGGTACGCGTTGTTCGCGTGCAGGGTCGCCAGGCATAGGTGGCCTGTCTGTGCGTACGATATGGCGGCCTGCATGGTCTCGCGGTCGCGAATTTCGCCGATCAGGATGCAGTCAGGCGCCTGGCGCATCGCGTTGCGCAGAGCTTCGTTCCAGCTCAGCGTATCGATCCCGACCTCGCGCTGATTGACCACCGACTTGCGATGCTTGAACAGGTACTCGATGGGGTCCTCGACCGTGAGGATGTGGCCACTGCGGTTGCGGTTGCGGTGGTCGAGCATCGACGCCAGCGTGGTCGATTTGCCCGAACCGGTGGCGCCGACCACGAGGATCAGGCCGCGCTTGTCCATCACCACCTCGGTCAGCACCGCAGGCAGGCCGAGTGACTGCACTTCCGGGATGTCGCTCTGGATGTAACGCACGACGATCGCCATCGAATTGCGCTGCCAGAAGACGTTGATACGGAAGTTGCCCAGGTCCCGGCGCCCGAACGAGAGGTTGAGTTCCCGGTCGCGCTCGAGCGCGGCGATCTGCGAAGGGGTGATCGCTTCCTGGATGATGCGCTGGATCATCAGCGGGTCCATGACCTGCTGGTTGATCGGCATGGTGTGGCCCTGGATCTTGATGTGGATCGGGGCGCCTGCGGTGATGAAGATGTCCGAGGCCTTCTTTTCGGCCATGAGCTGGAAAAGGCTGTCGAAAATCATGGCTTCGGACTCCTGCGAAGGTTGTGCGTGGGGGCACGCAGCCCCCGGCTGCGATGTGCGGCTTACGCTCCGCGCAGCAGTTCGTTGATGGCAGTCTTGGCGCGCGTCTGGGCATCCACCTTCTTGACGATCACCGCGCAGTACAGGCTGTACTTGCCGCATGCCGAGGGCAGGCTGCCCGGAACGACCACCGCGCCGGCCGGCACACGGCCGTAGGTGACGGTGCCGGTCTCGCGATCATAGATCTTGGTGCTCTGGCCGATGTACACGCCCATCGACAGCACGGCGTTCTCCTCGATGATGACGCCTTCCACGACCTCGGAGCGGGCGCCTACGAAAACGTTGTCCTCGATGATCACCGGGCCGGCTTGCACCGGTTCGAGCACGCCACCGATACCGACGCCGCCAGACAGGTGCACATTCTTGCCGATCTGCGCGCACGAACCGACGGTCGCCCAGGTGTCGACCATCGTGCCTTCGTCGACGTAGGCGCCGATATTCACGTACGAGGGCATCAGCACCACGTTCTTGCCGATGAAGCTGCCCTTGCGGGCCACGGCCGGGGGAACGACGCGGAAGCCGCCATCGCGGAACTGATCCGGCGTGTAGTCGCCAAACTTGGTCGCGACCTTGTCGAAGAAGTTGAGGCCGCCGGCCTGCACCACTTCGTTGTCGCGCAGGCGGAAGGAAATGAGCACCGCCTTCTTGATCCACTGGTTGACCACCCACTGGCCATCCTTTTTCTCGGCCACGCGCAGGGTGCCGGCATCGAGGCCTGCGATCACCTGCTCGACCGCGTCACGGATCTCGGCCGGAGCGGAGGTGGGCGAAAGGCTGGCGCGGTTTTCGAAGGCGTCGTCGATGATCTGTTGCAGAGCGTGCATTGGGGGTTTCTCTCTCAGAGGGTTTTGCAGAAATCGATGATGCGCTCGGCGGCTTCGACGCACTCGTGTGTATCGGCCACCAGCGCAATGCGGACGAAGCCGGCGCCCGGGTTGACGCCCTGGGCCTCACGCGCGAGATAGCTGCCGGGCAGGACCGTCACATTATATTCAGCCTGCAGCCTGCGGGCGAACTCGGTGTCCGGCAATGGCGTACGTACCCAGTAGTAGAAGCCGGCATCGGGCAATTGAACGGGAAGGTAGGGGCGCAGCATGGGCGTGACGCGAGCAAACTTGTCGCGATAGAGACGGCGGTTCTCCTCGACGTGGGTCTCATCGTTCCATGCTGCCACCGAGGCGGCCTGGACCGCGGGGCTCAAGGCGCAACCGTGGTAGGTCCGGTAGAGCAGGAAGTTCTTGAGGATGCGCGCATCGCCGGCGACGAAGCCCGAGCGCATCCCGGGGACGTTGGAGCGCTTGGACAGGCTGGAGAACATGACGATATTGCGGAAGTCGGTGCGCCCCAGGCGCCATGCGGCTTCCAGGCTGCCGATCGGTTTGGCGTGGTCGTCGAAGTAGATCTCCGAGTAGCATTCGTCGGCCGCGATGACGAAGCCGTGACGGTCCGACAGCTCAAAAAGGGTCTTCCACTCGTCGAGCTTGAGCAGGCGACCGGTGGGGTTGCCGGGCGAACAGACGTAGACGAGCTGGATGTCCCGCCAGGTCGCGTCGTCGATCGCCGCGAAGTCCGAACCGAAGCCGTTCTCGGGCAGGTTATTGATGAAGAGTGGCTCGGCGTTGGCAAGCAGGGCAGCGCCTTCGTAGATCTGATAGAACGGATTTGGGCACAGCACCTTGGCGCCAGGGCGACTGCCATCGACCACGCACTGTGCGAAGGCGAAGAGCGCCTCGCGCGTACCCGCCACCGGTATGACCTGGGTGGCGGGGTCGACCTGCGGCAGCCCGAAACGGCGCTCGAGCCAGTGGGCGATCGCGCCGCGCAGGGCATCCGAGCCCAGCGTCGCCGGATAGCTGGACAGCCCGCCCAGGTTGTCCGCCAGGGTCTGGCGGATGAAGCCGGGGGTGGGGTGCTGCGGCTCGCCGATCGACAGGCGGATCGGCTTCAGGTGCGCGGGTGGCTCGATGCCGGCAAACAGTGCGCGCAGCTTCTCGAACGGGTAGGGCTGCAGTCGGGCGAGGTTTGGATTCACTTTGATACGGATCGGGTACGCGCCGGGCGCGTCCGCGCGAAGTCGGTAGGGGCGGAAATGTTATCATGCGAAGCCTCTGCGCCCGTCCGTGGCGGCGCTGCCACGCTCTCGCCCCTGCCTGTTTCCCGAAGTGCGCCTCTCCAAGCTCAAACTCGCCGGCTTCAAGACCTTTGTCGATCCGACGACCGTGCTCACCCCGGGTAGCCTGGTCGGCGTGGTGGGACCGAACGGTTGCGGCAAATCCAACATCATCGATGCCGTGCGCTGGGTGCTGGGTGAGACTCGCGCGTCGGCGCTGCGCGGCGAGTCGATGCAGGACGTCATCTTCAACGGTTCGACCACGCGCAAGGCGGTATCGCGCGCCAGCGTCGAGCTGGTGTTCGACAACGCCGAGGGCAAGGCGGCCGGGCAGTGGTCGCGTTATGCAGAAATCTCGGTCAAGCGCGTGCTCGACCGCTCGGGCGAGTCCACCTACCACATCAATGGCGTCCATGTCCGGCGCAAGGATGTGATCGACCTTTTCCTGGGTACCGGGCTCGGGCCGCGAGCCTACGCGATCATCGAGCAGGGCATGATCTCGCGCATCATCGAGGCGCGGCCAGAGGATATTCGCGGCTTCCTGGAAGAAGCCGCTGGGGTGACCAAGTATCGCGAGCGCCGCAAGGAGACCGAGGGGCGGCTGCGCGACGCGCGCGATAACCTTGCCCGCCTCGACGATATCCGCATGGAGCTGGGCGAACGCATCGCCCACCTCGAGGCGCAGGCCGAAGTGGCAGCGCGCTACAACGCCCTCAACGGTGCGCATGTGCAGAAGCAGCAGCTGCTCTGGTTGCTCAAGCGTAACGAGGCGCGCACCGAACTCGAGCGCAGCCGCGCTGAGCTGGGTGAAGCCAGCGCGCGCATCGACGCCGACAACGCGCGCCTGCAGGAACTCGAGGGGCGCGTCGAAGCGGCACGCGATGCCCAGTTCGCAGCGTCGGAAGCCGTGCATGTCGCGCAAGGCGATCTGTTTGCAGTGAGTGCGGAGGTGGCACGCCTCGAGACCGAACTCCAGCACGTCGGCGAGGCCCGCAAGCGGCTGGAGGCTCGGCTTGCCCAGCTCGAACTCGACGATGCGCACTGGCGCGCGCGCGCCAGTGCGCTGGGCGAGGATCAGGCGCGTTGGGAGGCGCTCGCCGAGAATGCCGCCCTGCGTGCCGAGCACGCCGAGGCGCGTCATGCAGAGGTCAGTGAGCGCCTGCCCGAACTCGACGCCGCCCGCCAGGCGGCCGACACCACCGTCGGCGCAGCACGGCGCGAACTGGCCCACACCGAGCAACAGCTACGCGTCGAGGACGCCAACCGCAACAGTGCCGTTCGTGCGCTCGATGCATTGGCGCAGCGGCGCGCCAGGCTGGAGGCCGAGCAGGGTGCGATCGTCGGCCCCGATGAGCGGGCGATAGCGGAACGCGAGGCTCGCCTGGAGTACATGGAAGATGAGCTCGAGACCTTGCAGCAAGCGCTTGCCAACGAACAGGCACGACTGCCGGATATCCAGGCCCGGCTCAAGGCGGCGCTGGACCATGAGCGTATGGTCCAGCGCCGGCTGACCGAGCTGCGTGCCCGTCGCGATGCGCTGGCGCAGCTCCAGGCCCGACTGCAGGCGCAGGGCAAGCTGGGAGACTGGCTCAAACGTCATGGGCTGGATGGCCTCACCCCTTTGTGGAAACACTTACGCGTCGAGCAGGGTTGGGATACGGCGGTGGAGGCGGTGCTGCGAGAACGCCTGGCGGCGCTGCTTGCTGTCGACGCCGAGGCGGCGTTGGCGGCTGCGCGGGTTGTGCTCGACGAGGCTCCGCCCGAATCGCTGGCCATTGTGCTCTTGCCGGCGACAGAGGGTGGCGTAGCTGCGGACTTTTCCGCCCCCGGCCTACGGCCGCTGGAGGCGCTGGTCGACGTCACCGATCCCGGCTTGCGACCGCTGATCGCAGGCTTCCTGCACGGCAGCTGGGCAGCCGAGCACCTCGAGGAGTGGCTACCCCGGCGGGCCGAACTGCCCGCGGGCGTGACGCTGGTCGGCCCGCGTGGGCAGGTGCTGGATCGCAACGCATTGCGTCACTTCGCGGTGGACAGCCGTACTCATGGCGTGATCGAGCGCCAGCGCGAGATCGACATGCTCGCAGCGGAGCAGGCCACCCTCGAGGACGAAGCCAGCATTGCCCATGACGCGCTGGCGGCTGCAGAAGCGCATGCTGCCGCACTGCAGGAGCGTGTCGCGGAACTACGCCGGGACTTGCAGGCGCGGCAGGCAGGCGTACATGCCGAACAGGTCGAGCTGCTCAAGCTCAGCCAGGCGCGCAGTCGCGCGGATGAGCGCCGTGGCCAGCTTGCGCGCGACCTCGACGACATCGTTCAGCTGGAGGCGATCGAGCGCGAACATCTGTCGCGAGCCGAGCTGGAGCAGGCTCGCGCGGTCGAGCTCGCCGACATGCAACGCGCACGGCTGGATGCGGCGGGCGAGGTCCTGCGCGAGCGCGAGCAGGCGCTGCGTGAAGCACGTGCGCTCGAGCAGGCAACTGGCCGCGACCTGCAGGAGGCACGCTTTTCGGCACGCGAGTGCGACGGCAAGCTCGAGGACATTGCACGCAACCGACAGCTTGCGGACGAGCAACTCGCGCGTATCGCGAATGAGGCGGTGGTGCGTCGGGGCGAACTCGAAGCGGCCGACGATCGCCGCAGCGTGGAAGCCCTGCACGAGGCGCTTGCGCTGCGTGGCAGCCGCGAGGCCGCGCTCGGGGTACGCAGGGATGCGCTCGAGGAGGCCAGTGCGGCCCTGCGTCAGGCCGAGGAACTGCGTATGCGCACCGAACATGAGGCGGCGCCAGTGCGGGTCAGGGTCGGCGAACTGCGCCTGGCGGTACAGGCGGCCGAACTTGCAGTGAGCCAGCATGAAGAGCGCCTGCGCGAGGTCGCCGCCGACGAGGACGCGCTTGCGCCGCTGCTTACGCCAGAGCTCAAGGAGAACGGCCTGCAGCGCGAGGTGGCGCGCCTGGCGCGGGAGATTGCCGAGCTTGGGGCGGTGAATCTCGCTGCACTGGATGAATTGCGGACGGCTTCGGAACGCAAGGGCTATCTCGACACTCAGACCGAAGATCTCTTGCTGGCGATCGACACCCTCGAGGATGCGATCCGCCGTATAGACCGCGAAACACGCGAGCAACTGCAGGACACCTACAATACGGTCAATCGGCAGTTCGGCACGCTCTTCCCGCAGCTTTTCGGCGGCGGGCGTGCCGAACTGGTGCTGACGGGCGAGGAAATCCTCGATGCGGGCATCCAGATCGTGGCGCAACCGCCGGGCAAGAAGAACACCTCGATACACCTGCTGTCCGGCGGCGAGAAGGCGCTGACGGCGATCGCGCTGGTGTTCTCGATGTTCCAGCTCAATCCGGCGCCGTTCTGCATGCTTGACGAGGTCGATGCCCCGCTGGACGATACGAACACCGAGCGCTACGCGAACATGGTCAAACGCATGTCATCGCAGACACAGTTCATCTTCATCAGTCACAGCAAGATCACGATGGAGTTCGCACAGCAGCTGGTCGGCGTGACGATGCAGGAACAAGGGGTGTCGAGGGTGGTGGAAGTGGACATCGAGGAAGCGCTGCGCCTGGCGGAGCCGGCGGCAGCCTGAGGCATGGGAATACACGGGGTCATTCGGGAACATACATGGACAGCGAACTTCAGATTGCGCTGATTGGAGCAGGGCTTGCCGCGGTCGTCTTGATCGTTGGCTACAACAAGTGGCAGGAGCGCAAGCATCGCCGTCAGGCCGAACGTGCGTTCAAGTCCGAGCACCGCGACGTCTTGCTCGAGCCGCGCACCGACGGTGCTGCAGCCGACGAGCGCCGCGAGCCGGGACTTGGGCTCGACGAGTCGCCGCGCCGCTTCAGCGAGGCGCCGGTCAAGCGCAGCGTGCCCGAGATTCCGAACTTTCTGGATGAGCGCGCCGACTGCGTCATCCGCCTGGAGGCCATCGAGGCGCTCGATGTGCACAAAGTCTGGGCGGCGCAGGCCGAGCAGCTCGCGGGCGTGAACAAGCCCGTGCGTTGGTTCGGGTTCAACGATGCGCAGAACGTCTGGCAAGCGCTCGGTCCGAACAGTGCAGGCGCCTGCCACTGGTTTTGCGCTGCGCTGCAGCTGGTAGATCGCCAGGGCTCGATCGGCGAAGGCGATTTCCTGCGCTTCACCGGTGGTGTGCAGCGTGTGGCGGATGCGGTGATGGCTCTGCCGCCCGGATTGCCGCAGCGCGCCGATACCTTGCGCAATGCGACCGAACTCGACCGCTTCTGCGCCGACGTGGACGTCCAGATCGGTGTCAACGTCGTTGCACGCGACGGCCAGTTTGAGGGCCGTGCGATCCAGCAGCTCGCCGAACGCCACGGTCTCAGCCTCGCCAACGATGGCTGCTTTCATGCCCTCGATGAGCGCGGGGCAAGCCTGTTTTCCCTCGGCAACCTGGAGCCGGGCCTGTTCGCGCCCGACGCAATGCGGCAGATCGTGACACAGGGCCTGACCCTGGTGATCGACGTTCCACGCGTGAGCGACGGCCGCGCCGTGTTCGACCGCATGATGCGCATCGCGGTCGACCTGGCCGAGCAGCTCGGTGGCGTCGTGGTCGACGACAACCGTGCGCCATTCGGTGACGAGGCGGCCAACCTCATCCGGGTACAGATCGAGCAGTTCCAGGGGCGCATGGCGGCCAATGACATCCCTGCCGGCAGCTCCCTTGCCCAACGCCTGTTTGCAGTCTGATGGATCTCTTTGAACATGCCCGGGCGCAGGGTGATGCATTGCGCGCGCTCGAAGCGCGCGCGGCCGAGTTGCGCGCCCTGATCGCGCAGCATGACCATGCCTACTACGTCCTCGACGCGCCGACCATCGCCGATGCCCAGTACGACGACCTGTTCCGCGAGTTGCAGGCAATAGAAGCCCGGCACCCCGATCTGAAGACCGCAGACTCGCCCACTCAACGCGTGGGCGGGCGGCCTCTGGCTGCCTTTCCGGCGGTACGCCACCGCATTCCGATGCTGTCGATCCGCACCGAGACCGACACCGAAGCGAGCGGGGCTGAGGGTTTCGACGCGAGGGTGCGGCGCGAGCTGGGCCTGGCGCCGGCGGCACCCGCCGTCGAGTATGCTGCCGAACTCAAGTTCGATGGACTTGCCATCAGCCTGCGCTACGAGAACGGCCTGCTCGTGCAGGCCGCCACGCGCGGCGATGGCGAAACCGGCGAGGATGTCACCAGCAATGTGCGCACGGTCAAGGCCGTTCCCCTGCGTCTGCGCGGCGAGCCCCCTCCGGTGCTGGAGGTGCGTGGCGAGATCTACATGCGGCGCGACGATTTCGAACGCCTGAATGTCCGCCAGGCAGCGGCAGGCGAGAAGGTCTTCGTTAACCCGCGCAACGCCGCCGCAGGCAGTATCCGGCAGCTCGACCCCACGGTCGCCGCCCGCCGGCCGCTGTCTTTTTTCGCTTACGGCGTGGGCGACGTGGACGGCTGGCTGCTGCCCGACAGCCATGCACAGGTGCTTGATGCGCTCGAGGCCTTCGGGCTTCCGGTATGCGCGCACCGCGCGGTGGTGAGCGGCGCCGAGGGCCTCGCGGCTTTCCACGCCAGGATCGCCGGCCTGCGCGACAGCCTCGGTTTCGACATCGATGGTGTCGTGTACAAGGTGAATGCGCTCGCCTTGCAGCAACGGCTGGGCTTCGTCACGCGCGAGCCGCGTTGGGCCGTCGCGCACAAGTACCCGGCGCAGGAGGCGATCACCTTGTTGCGCGATATCGAGGTGCAGGTTGGTCGAACCGGCGCGCTGACGCCCGTTGCGCGACTGGAGCCGGTTTTCGTGGGCGGCGTCACGGTCACCAACGCGACCCTTCATAATCAGGACGAGATCGATCGCAAGGATGTGCGCATCGGCGACTGGGTGGTCGTGCGCCGTGCCGGTGACGTGATTCCGGAAGTCGTGGCACCGGTGTCCGAGCGCCGGCAGACGGCACTACCGCGCTTCGTGCTCCTTGAACGCTTTCCGAACTGCCCGGTGTGCGGTTCCCACGTCGTGCGTGGCGAGGACGAGGCGGTCGCACGCTGCACGGGGGGGCTGTTCTGCCCCGCGCAGCGCAAGCAGGCCTTGCTGCACTTTGCCAGCCGGCGTGCGATGGATATCGAGGGCCTGGGGGAGAAGCTCGTCGACCAGCTGGTCGATGCAGCGATCGTGAAGACGACGGTCGACCTTTATCGTCTTGGTCTGCTTGCACTGGCGAACCTCGAGCGCATGGGCGAGAAGTCCGCGCACAACCTGCTGGCGGCGATCGACAAGAGCCGTTCGACAACGCTCGCGCGCTTCATCTTTGCGCTTGGCATCCGCAACGTGGGCGAGGCCACCGCGCGCGAGCTCGCGCGCCATTTCGGCGCGCTTGACGCGCTGATGGAGGCCGACGTGGATGCCTTGCAGCAGGTTGCCGACGTGGGGCCCATCGTTGCGCGTTCGATTGCCGAGTTCTTTGCCGAGCCGCACAACCGCGAGGTGATCGAGCAACTGCGGGCCGCCGGCGTGAATTGGACCGAGGGGGCACCAGCCGGGGGTGCAGTCGGCGCACTGGTGGGCAAGACTTTCGTCCTTACCGGAACGCTGCCGTCGATGACGCGCGACGAGGCCAAGGCGCAGATCGAGGCGAGAGGCGGCAAGGTTGCGGGCTCGGTATCGAAGAAGACCCACTATCTGGTCGCCGGTGCTGAGGCCGGCTCCAAGCTCACCAAGGCTCTCGAGCTAGGCGTCACCGTGGTCGACGAGCAGGCATTGCGCACGCTCCTGAACGAATCGGATACAGATCGTTGATACCGCCGGTCCCGGCTTGAGGCATCATGGCGGGCTGCTGCACCGCACAATCACATCATAGTCATTTCGGGTCGTTTCGGGCTCGCTATACAGCCCGGTCAGTCAATATGGGAGTCAGAAAACAATGAAGAAGGTCACCAAGGCGGTCTTTCCGGTTGCCGGCATGGGCACACGCTTCCTGCCCGCAACCAAGGCCAGCCCCAAGGAGATGCTGCCGATCGTGGACAAGCCCTTGATCCAGTACGCGGTCGAGGAAGCGGTGGCAGCCGGCATCACCGACATGATCTTCATTACCGGGCGTACCAAGCGCTCGATCGAGGATCACTTCGACAAGGCCTACGAGCTCGAGACCGAACTTGAGGCACGCGGCAAGAAGGAACTCCTCGAGATCGTGCGCAAGACGGTGCCGAAAGGGGTCAACTGCATCTACATCCGCCAGTCCGAAGCGCTGGGCCTGGGGCATGCCGTGATGTGCGCCAGCCATGTCGTGAGCGACGAGGCCTTCGCCGTGATCCTGGCCGACGATCTGCTCGACAACAAGAACGATACGCCGGTACTCAAGCAGATGGTTGATGTGTACAACTACCACCGCTGCTCGGTGCTGGGCACCATGAACGTGCCGCGCGAGGAAACCCGCAGCTACGGCATCGTCAGCACGGAGACCCAGAACGGGCAGGTGCAGCGCATGACCGGCATCGTGGAAAAACCAAAGCCCGAAGAAGCACCGACGACGCAGGCGGTGGTGGGGCGCTACATCCTGACCCCGCGCATCTTCGATCACATCCGCGCACTCAAGCCCGGCGCCGGTGGCGAGTACCAGCTGACCGACGCCATCGCCTCGCTGCTCAAGGAAGAAGCCGTGCTGGCCTACCAGTTTAATGGCGTACGCTACGACTGCGGCTCCAAGCTCGGCTATCTGAAGGCCACGATCGAGTTCGGCCTGCGTCACCCGGAGACAGGTGGCGAATTTGCCCAGTACCTGAACGCCCGTTTCGGCGCAGAGTCCGGCGGCAGCAAGAAGAAGTAAGCCGGGCCGCAAGCGCCGTTGTAGGAGCGGCGCCAGTCGCGAGCTTTTCGGGGCTCGCGACTGGCGCCGCTCCTACATAAAGACCCCAAGCCGCGGCGCGGTTGTAACCGCAGGACCCAGCGCCATCAGGGGCCGTAGGAGCGGTCCCTGATGCGAGCCTTCTCAGGCATGCTTGTCTTACGAAACCGGCCCAACCGTTGGCAGCCGGGCCAGTAATCAGGCTTCGGCCGCCTTTGCAGCGCGCTTGCGATCGTTTTCCTTCAGGTGACGCTTGCGCAGGCGGATGTTCTTCGGCGTGATCTCGACCAGCTCGTCGTCGGCGATGAACTCGATCGCGGACTCCAGCGTCAGCGCGATCGGCGTGATCAGGCGCACGGCCTCGTCGGTGCCGGAGGCACGCACGTTGGTGAGTTGCTTGCCCTTGATCGGGTTTACGACAAGGTCGTTGTCGCGCGTGTGGATGCCGATGATCATGCCTTCGTACAGCGCTTCGCCCGGGCTCACGAACATGCGGCCGCGGTCCTGCAGGTTCCACAGCGCGTAGGCGACCGCGTCGCCGTCGTTCTGCGAGATCAGCACGCCATTGCGGCGCTCGGCCATCGCGCCGGCCATCGGACCGTAGTCGTCGAACACGTGGCTGGCGAGGCCGGTGCCGCGCGTCATGGTGAGAAATTCGCCCTGGAAGCCGATCAGGCCGCGGGCCGGAATGCGGTATTCGAGACGCACACGACCTTTACCGTCCGGCTGCATGTCCTGCAGTTCGCCGCGGCGGCGGCCAAGTTCTTCCATGACGCCGCCCTGGTGGTCTTCCTCGACGTCCACTGTGAGCATTTCGTACGGCTCGCATTTTACGCCGTCGATTTCCTTGTACACCACGCGCGGGCGGCCAACCGCCAGCTCGTAGCCTTCACGGCGCATGTTCTCGAGCAGGATCGTCAGGTGCAGCTCACCACGGCCCGACACCTCGAAGACGTCCGAATCGCCGGTGTAATTCACGCGCAACGCTACGTTCTTAAGCAGTTCCTTTTCCAGGCGCTCGCGGATCTGGCGGCTGGTGACGAACTTGCCTTCGCGGCCGGCCAAGGGCGAAGTATTGACCATGAAGTTCATGGTCAGCGTCGGCTCGTCGACCGCGATCGGCTTCATGCCCTCGAGGCAGTCCGGGTCGCACAGCGTGACACCGATATTGACCTGCTGAATGCCCGCGATCAGCACGATGTCGCCGGCTTCGGCCGATTCGGCAGGGGAGCGCTCCAGGCCCTTGAAGGTCAGAATCTGGCTCACCTTGCCCTTGCCACGGTTCTCGTCGCCGTACATGACCACAACTTCCTGGTTCGGGCGCACGCGGCCACGCTTGATGCGGCCGATGCCGAGCTGCCCCATGTAGGTGGAGTAGTCGAGCGAGCAGACCTGGAGTTGCAGCGGGCCGTCGGCATCGACCTCGGGTGCCGGCACGTGCTCGAGGATGGCCTCGAACAGCGGACGCATGTCCTTGCGCTCGTCACCCTCGTTGATGACCGCGAAGCCGTTCAGGCCCGAAGCGTAGATCACCGGGAAGTCGAGCTGCTCTTCGGTGGCGCCGAGCTTGTCGAAGAGGTCGAAGGTGTGATTGATGACCCAGTCCGGACGCGCGCCCGGGCGATCGATCTTGTTGATCACGACGATCGGCTTCAGGCCCAGGGCGAGTGCCTTGCGGGTGACGAAACGCGTCTGCGGCATTGGGCCTTCGACCGCATCGACCAGCAGCAGAACGCTGTCGACCATCGACAGCACGCGCTCGACCTCGCCGCCGAAGTCGGCGTGACCCGGGGTGTCTACGATGTTGATGTGGGTGTCGCCGTACTGGATGGCACAGTTCTTCGACAGGATCGTGATGCCGCGTTCCTTTTCGATGTCCCCCGAGTCCATGACGCGTTCTGCGACCTGCTGGTTTTCGCGGAAGGTGCCGGACTGGCGCAGGAGCTGGTCGACGAGGGTGGTCTTGCCATGATCGACGTGGGCGATGATGGCGATGTTGCGAATGGCGCGGGACATGGAGGAGGGCGTGCGAAGTCTTTGAAAGGGCGAGGATTCTATCACGTGCTGCGGCGGCGCAGCATGGAATTATCGAGCCTGTCCGGTGACGTGCTAGAATCGCGCGCCCATCACGGAGAAGACCACGAATGCTTGCGATCATCGGCGGCAGCGGACTCACCCAGTTGTCGAACATGGAGATCGAGCGGCGCGAGGTTGTGCGCACCCCGTTTGGCGAGCCTTCGGGCGCGCTCGTCTTTGGCCGCATGTGTAACGAGCCCGTCGTGTTCCTGGCGCGACATGGATACGGCCACACGATTCCTCCGCATCTGGTCAATTACCGCGCCAACATCTGGGCGCTCAAGGATGCGCGGGTAAGCGGCATCGTCTCGGTGGCATCGGTCGGTGGCATCCGGGCCGAACTGGGGCCGGGCACCTTGATGGTGCCCGACCAGATCATCGATTACACCTGGGGTCGCAAGAGCACCTTCTTCGAGGGTGGCGATACCCCGGTGCGCCATATCGACTTCACTCACCCCTACGACCAGGCGCTGCGCCAGCGCCTGCTTGCGGCGATCTCCGCTGCGGGCGAGTACGCGGTCGATGGCGGTGTCTATGCCAGCACCCAGGGGCCGCGGCTGGAGACCGCAGCGGAGATCAACCGGCTCGACCGTGATGGTGCCGACATCGTCGGCATGACCGGCATGCCCGAGGCTGCATTGGCGCGCGAGCTCGATCTCCCCTATGCAGCGATTGGTGTGGTGGTCAATTACGCTGCCGGGCGCTGGTCGAGCGAGGCGGGCATCCACTTTCCCGACATCGAGATCGTGCTGCAGGAATCCATGCTGAGGGTGCGCAACGTACTCGAGTGCTTGTGCAGGGTTTGAGGCCAGGGGCCGGAGCAAATCGCATGAAACGTATCGAAACCGCATTCGAGCATGTGCTCTTCACCAGCCGCTGGCTGATGGCGCCGGTCTACCTGGGCCTGGCGATGGCGATGCTGTTGCTGCTGTTCAAGTTCATGAAGGAGCTGTTCGGGCTGTTCGCCGAGATCTGGTCCGCATCGGGGAGCGAGTTGATCATCGGCGTGCTCACCCTGGTGGACGTTGCGCTGATCATGAATCTGCTGATCATCATCATGTTCAGCGGCTACGAGAACTTCGTGTCGAAGATGGAGGACTTGCACTCCCACCGCGACCGGCCGGACTGGATGGGACACATAGGCTTTTCGGACCTGAAGCTCAAGCTGATCGGTTCGATCGTCGCCATCTCGGGGATCGAGTTGCTCAAGGGCTTCATGAATGCCCACAACATGACCGACCGTCAGCTCGCCTGGATGGTGGGCATCCATGTCACCTTCCTGTTCTCCGGCCTGCTCTACGCAGCCATGGATCGCATTGCCGGCAAGGGGCACTGATCTCTGCGGCGGACGCCTGCAGGCTGCTGGGGCCCGGATGGGCGCAAGGAAGAGGCAAGGGGGCGAAAGCCCCCTTGTCATGTCTGCAGGCGGTCCAGGATCTCGCGCTCGATCTTGAGCACGAGCGCGTCCTGGTTCAGGGCCTGGCCAGTGAGCAGGAAGGTGTCTTCGACGCGCTCGCCCAGTGTGGCGATCTTGGCCGTATGCAGGCGGATGCCATGATCGGCAAGCACAGAGGCGACATCGAAGAGCAGGCCGGGGCGGTCGGCCGCGGTCAGTGACAGGACGTGATGCCGCCCGGCTTCGTCGGCGCGGATGCTGACTTCGGGGCTGATCGGGAAGTGCTTGACGTGGCGCGACATGCGCCCACGCGCGGGGCGCTCGGGCGCGCCCTGCTGTTGCAGGCGCACGGCCAGCTCGTGCTCGATCAGGGTCACGATGTCCCGGTAGGACGCTCGTTGCCCCGGGTCCTGGAGCATGAAGCTGTCGAGTGCGAAGCCATGGCGCGTCGTATGTACCTTGGCGTCGAGGATCGAGAACCCCATGCGCCCGAAGAAGCCGGTGAGGCGCACGAAGAGGTCGCGCTGGTCGCGCGTGAAGACCATTACCTGGACGCCATCCTCGTCTTCAGCCACACGCGCCTTGACGACCGGCTCGGGCGAGTCGCTGCGATAGTAAAGCAGCCGGGTGTGCCATGCGATCTCCTCGGCAGAGTGGCGCATGAAGTACACCGGATCGAGGTGATCCCAGAGCGTGTTTTCCACGCCGGGGCGCAGGCCGTGGTAGCGCAGCAGGCGCCGCGTGTCCTCCAGTCGGTCATCCAGGCCCAGTGCCGCCTGCGGGGTTGCGCCGCGCAGCAGGCGCTGGGTGGCGAAGAAAAGATCCTCGAGCAGCTTGCCCTTCCAGCCATTCCAGACCTTGGGGCTGGTGCCGCGCACGTCGGCATGGGTAAGCAGGTAGAGGGCTGTCAGGCGGCGCTCGTCGCCCACCGTATCTGCAAAGCGCTGAATCACTTCGGGGTCCGAAGTGTCTTCCTTCTGCGCCACACGCGACATGGTGAGGTGGTGCTCGACGAGCCATACCACGAGTTCGGTGTCCTCGGTCGGCAGTTCGTGCTGGGTGCAGAACTCCCGCGCATCGGTCATGCCAAGCGTCGAATGGTCGCCGCCGCGCCCCTTTGCGATGTCGTGAAAGAGGGCGGCGATATAGAGCAGCCAGTGGCGCTCGAAGCCGATGATGAGCCGGGTCATCAGCGGGTATTCGTGCGCATGTTCGCCCATCGTGAAGCGCCGCATGTTGCGCAACACCATGAGGATGTGCTGATCGACCGTGTAGACATGGAACAGGTCGTGCTGCATCTGTCCGACGATACGGCGCCACGGGACAATGTAGCGCGACAGGATGCCGTATTCGTTCATGCGCCTGAAGCTGCGCACGATGCCGCGCTTCTGCTGCAGGATCTGCAGGAACAGGGCGCGATGCTCGGGGCGTGCCCGGAAGGCGGCATTCACACGGTTGCGATTGATCCACAGGGCTCGCAGCGTGCGCGCAGTCATGCCCTTGAGTTCGGAGCGCTGCTGCAGCAACAGGAAGCACTCGAGCAGCGCGGCGGGTTCGCGCTCGAACACATCCTCATGGCGGATGTCGAGCAGTTCGCGCACGACCTGGAAGCGGGGGTTGACCGTGATCGCCGCGCCGCGGTCGGGAAAGATCACGCTGCCGTAGTTCTGCAGCAGTACAGTGTTGAGCTGCATGACCATCTTCGCGGTCACGTAGTAGCGCTGCATCAGAACTTCGGATGCGCGTCGGGTCGCCGTGGGTTCGATGCCGAGGATGCGCGCGAGCTTCTCCTGGTGGTCGAACAGCAGCCGATCCTCGCTGCGCCCGGTCAGCAAGTGCAGACGGATGCGCAGGTGCTGGAGGAAACGCTCGACATTGCGTAGCTCCCCGGCTTCGCTTCCGGTAATCAGGCGCCGCCGCGCGAGATCCCGCCAACTGCGTCCAAGACCACCGGCGCGCGCGATCCAGCCGAGCATCTGCAGGTCGCGAAGCCCACCGGGACTCTCCTTGCAATTAGGCTCCAGTGCGTACGGCGTTTCATTGAAGCGCGCGTAGCGCTGTTCCTGCTCGAGCAGCTTGGCCTTATAGAAAGTGCGCAGGTCGAGGCCATCGCGGAAGAGGCTGTTGAGCAGTTCGAACAGCCTGCCGTCGCCGGTGAGCAGTCGAGCCTCAAGAAGACTGGTCTGGACGGTGATGTCGTCGGCTGCGGCCACCAGGCACTCGTCGATCGTGCGCACTGAATGGCCGATCTCGAGGCCCATGTCCCACAACGCACTCACGAGGCTGGAGAGCTTACCCTGCAGTGCCGCATCCGCGGCCTTCGGCAGCAGGATAAGCAGGTCAACGTCGGAGGCCGGAAACAGCTCGCCACGGCCGTAGCCGCCCACTGCAACGACTGCGGCATCGGCAGGCATTGCGCAGTCGTGCCATAGGCGGACGATCTCATCGTCCACGAGCGTGGCTCGCCCCTTGAGCATGTTGCCGGTGTGCGGGCGCGCCTCGTAGGCGGTGCGCAGTGCGGCCATGCCCTCGCTGAGCCGGCGCCTGGCCGCGGCCACGAAGCCCTGCAGTGATTCGGTGAGCGCGTCGTTCATGCGCCTTGTCCGTCTCAGAGTGTCGCAGCGAAACGGTCGGCGACGATGGCGGGCGGAGCGGGCGCCTTGGGCGAAACCGTGAGTACCTCGACGCCGGACTCGGTGACGAGAATCGTGTGCTCCCACTGCGCCGACAGGCTGCGGTCCTTGGTCACGATTGTCCAGCCGTCCGGCAGTTCGGAGATCGCCGCCTTGCCGGCGTTGATCATTGGCTCGATGGTGAAGATCATCCCCGGCTTGAGCTCGGGGCCGGTGCCTGCCTTGCCGTAGTGGAGAACCTGTGGTTCCTCGTGAAACTTGCGGCCGATACCGTGTCCGCAGAACTCGCGCACCACGGAAAAGCCGTTGCCTTCGGCGTGCTTCTGGATGGCTGCACCAATGTCGCCCAGTCGCCCACCCGCTCGCACCGCGGCGATACCCAGCCACATGCACTCATAGGTGATCTGGGTCAGGCGCTTGGCGATGATGCTGGCCTCGCCGCCGACGATGAACATGCGGCTCGTGTCGCCATGGAAGCCATCCTTGATGACGGTGATATCGAGGTTGACGATGTCGCCCTTCTTGAGTGCCTTGTCGCCCGGTACGCCATGGCACACCTGATGGTTGACCGACGTGCAGATCGACTTCGGATAGGGCGAGTAACCCGGGGGCGCATAGTTGAGCGGTGCCGGAACCGTGTTCTGCACGCCGACCATGTAATCGTGGCACAGGCGGTCGAGTTCGGCCGTGGTGACGCCGGGCTTGACGAAGGGTTCGATGTAGTCGAGGACTTCGGCAGCCAGGCGGCACGCCACCCTCATCTGCTCGATCTCTTCCGGTGTTTTGATGACGATGCTCATTATGTTTATGGGTGCGAGTGGCGTGGGAGTTGGGGGAGGGAGGGGTTGAAGGCCCCTGCCAAGGACTGAAGGCTATCGCATGCGCCCCTTGCCGGCAAACCCGGAGTGAATCGCGCCTTGAGTGCTGTGATTCTGACGTGATATTATCGCCGGCTTGTCTGTAGTGACAGGCAAAATCCGCACGTCCTGATGGAAGGGGTCTGCCGGGTCAGCGCTGTGGTGCCAGCACGCCGTTCAAGGGCTGCAGGTACCTGACGGCCTGCCGGTGGCGTTTTTTGCGGCTTGTTCGTTAGCATTTTGCGGCGAGCTTGCGCACCTCAGGGCGGAGGTACAACCCTTTGAAATTTGGAGTTATTCATGTCCGTTACGATGCGTCAGATGCTGGAAGCCGGCGTCCACTTCGGTCACCAGACCCGTTTCTGGAACCCGCGCATGGCCCCCTATATCTTCGGTCAGCGCAACAAGATTCACATCGTCAACCTCGAAAAGACGATGGCCAAGTACAACGAGGCGATGGACTTCGTCCGCAAGCTCGCTGCCAACCGCGGCAACGTTCTGTTTGTCAGCACCAAGCGCCAGGCGCGCGAGATCATCGCCGAAGAGGCGGGTCGTGCCGGCATGCCTTTCGTCGATGAGCGCTGGCTCGGCGGCATGCTGACCAACTTCAAGACGGTCAAGCAGTCGATCAAGCGTCTCAAGGAAGTCGAGGCGATGATGGAAGACGGTTCGGTCGAGCGTCTGTCCAAGCGCGAAGCGCTGACCGTTCGCCGCGAACTCGAGAAGCTGCAGAAGTCGATCGGCGGCATCAAGGACATGGGTGGCCTGCCCGATGCGCTCTTCGTCATTGACGTCGGTTACCACAAGATCGCCATTACCGAAGCACAGAAGCTGGGTATTCCGGTCGTTGCCGTGGTCGATACCAACCACTCGCCGGATGGCGTTGATTACGTGATCCCGGGTAACGACGACTCGTCGCGCGCAATCCGTCTCTACGCTCGTGGCGTGGCCGATGCCGTGCTGCAAGGCCGCAGCCAGGTGCTGCAGGAGATCGTCGATGCGGGCGGCGACGAATTCGTCGAGGTCGAGGAAGAAGGTACGCAGGAACAGGCCTGATCCTCTGCACAGGGGCCGCGAGGCCCCTTTTGCAATCTGGTCTCCGTGGAGCGGCCGCCTGGCCGGGACTCCACCCCATATCTGACACACAACCGAACATTCAGGAGCTAGCATGGCGGAAATCACCGCGAGCATGGTCAAGGAACTGCGCGAGAAGACTGACGCGCCGATGATGGAGTGCAAGAAGGCGCTGACCGAGGCCGGCGGCGACATGGACAAGGCTGAAGAGATCCTGCGCGTCAAGCTCGGCAACAAGGCTTCCAAGGCTGCCGCCCGTATTGCCGCTGAAGGCATCGTCGGCATCAGCATTGCTGCAGACGGCAAGCTCGGCACCATCATCGAAGTCAATTGCGAGACCGACTTCGTGGCCAAGAACGACGACTTCCTCGCGCTGGTGCAGAACTGCGCCGAGCTGGTGTCGGCAAACAATCCGGCCGACGTCGCTGCGCTGTCGGCACTGCCGCTGGGCGAGGGTACGGTCGAGTCGACCCGTACCGCGCTGGTCGGCAAGATCGGCGAGAACATGTCGATCCGCCGCTTCGCGCGCGTCGAAGCCAAGGGCCAGCTGTTCTCCTACATCCACGGTGGCGCCAAGATCGGCGTACTGCTGGACCTCGTCGGCGGTGACGAGCAACTCGGGCGTGACATCGCGATGCATATCGCGGCCTCCAAGCCGAAGTCGCTCGACTCTTCCGGTGTGTCGGCCGAGCTGATCGAAGCCGAGCGCCGCATTGCCATCGAGAAGGGGCGTGAAGCCGGCAAGCCGGAGGCGATGCTCGAGAAGATCGCCGAAGGTACGGTGCAGAAGTTCCTGAAGGAAGTCACCCTGCTCGGCCAGATCTTCGTGAAGGCCGAGGACGGCAAGCAGACGATCGAGCAATTGCTCAAGGCGAAGGGCGCAAGCGTCGCGTCGTTCACCCTCTACATCGTCGGCGAAGGCATCGAGAAGAAAGTGACCGACTTCGCTGCCGAAGTGGCCGAGCAGGCCGCAGCTGCTGCAAAGAAGTAAGAGGGAGATGGATATGTCCGCCGCCTATAAACGCATCCTGCTCAAGCTCTCGGGCGAAGCCCTGATGGGAGATGACGCCTATGGTATCAACGAGGATGTCGTAACCCGCATCGTCTCCGAGATCGCCGAGGTTACACGGCTCGGTGTGCAGGTGGGTGTGGTGATTGGCGGCGGCAACATCTTTCGCGGCATGAAGGGTGCGGCATCTGGCATGGATCGCGCCACGGCCGACTACATGGGTATGCTGGCGACCGTGATGAATGCAATGGCCCTGGCCGATGCGATGCGTCGCATGGACCTCGAGGCTCGCGTGCAATCCGCGCTGCGTATCGACCAGGTCGTCGAGCCTTACATCCGCGGTCGCGCGATCCGCCACCTCGAAGAGGGGCGGGTCGTCATCTTCGCTGCCGGCACCGGCAACCCTTTCTTTACCACCGATACTGCTGCCGCCCTGCGCGGTGCGGAGATCGGCGCCCAGATCGTCCTCAAGGCCACCAAGGTCGATGGCGTCTACACGGCAGACCCCAAGAAGGATCCGAGCGCCCAGCGCTATCATCGCATCAGCTTCGATGAGGCCATCGGCCGCAATCTGGCGGTCCTCGATGCCACGGCGTTCGCGCTGTGCCGTGACCAGAAGCTGCCGATCAACGTGTTCTCGATCTTCAAGCCGGGCGCTCTCAAGCGCGTGGTGATGGGCGAGGACGAAGGAACGCTGGTCCATTCCTGATTACTGGAGAGTGCGCGCATGATTCCTGAACTCAAAAAAACGACCGAGCAGAAAATGCAGAAGTCGGTCGAATCGCTCAAGACCGATCTCGCCAAGGTCCGCACCGGGCGTGCCCACACCGGTCTGCTCGACCATGTCATGGTCGAGTATTACGGCTCGATGGTGCCGGTGAACCAGGTCGCCAACATCACCCTGATCGATGCTCGTACCATCGGCGTACAGACTTGGGAAAAGCCGATGCTGCCCAAGGTCGAAAAGGCGATTCGCGACAGTGATCTCGGTCTCAATCCGTCGAACATGGGCGAGCTCTTGCGCGTGCCCATGCCCGCGCTTACCGAAGAGCGCCGCCGCGACCTCACCAAGGTCGTTCGCCACGAAGGCGAGAATGCGAAGGTCGCCATCCGCAACCTGCGCCGTGACGCGAACCAGCAACTCAAGGACGCGGTGAAGGACAAGCTCATCTCGGAAGACGACGAGCGTCGCGCCGAGGATGACATCCAGAAACTCACCGACAAATACGTTGCCGAGATCGACAAGCTGCTCGCGCAGAAGGAACAGGAGCTGATGCAGATCTGATCCGGCCCCGGATCGGCAGTTGCCAGCACGGCGGGACAGGAGGCAGGTCATGGTCGGTAGATTGTTCAGGAGCTCCACACGGGAGATTCCGGAAGTTGCATCCGTGCCGCAGCACATTGCGGTGATCATGGACGGCAACGGCAGATGGGCGCGCAAGCGTCTGATGCCGCGCGTAGCGGGGCACAGCCGTGGCGTCGAGGCTTTGCGCGCAGTGACCCGGGGGTGCATCGAGCGTGGCGTCGGCTATCTCACCGTGTTTGCCTTCAGCTCCGAGAACTGGAGGCGTCCGCCAGACGAAGTCTCCTTTCTGATGCAGTTGTTCTTGAAGTCGCTGCGCCGCGAGGTCAAGCGCCTGCACGAGAACGGTATCCGTTTCAGGGTCATCGGCGACCTGTCACGGTTCGACTCGCAGTTGGTGGGCGTGGTGCGTGAGGCCGAGGCGCTCACGGCCGCCAACGACCGTTTCCACCTTACGGTGGCGGCCAACTATGGCGGGCGCTGGGACCTCATGAACGCCATGTCGCGCTTGATCGCCAACAACCCTGGGCGTGACGGGGACTTCAGCGAGGATGAGCTCGCAGCCGAGTTGTCGATGAGCTTCGCACCAGAACCCGATCTGTTCATCCGCACCGGTGGCGAGAAGCGGATCAGTAACTTCATGCTGTGGCAGCTCGCTTACACCGAGCTGTATTTCACCGATACGCTCTGGCCCGATTTCGATGAGGCTGCGCTCGACATGGCGATCGACTCCTACCAGGGGCGGGAGCGCCGTTTCGGGCGTACCAGCGAGCAGCTCAAGCAAAGCGCTGCCGAACTGCAGGAACCCAATGCTTAAGGATCGCGTCGTCACCGCCTTGTTGCTGCTTGCCGGCCTGCTGGGCGCAGTATTCCTGCTGCCGGCGATCGCCTGGCTTGCCCTGTGCGCGGCGCTATGCGGCCTGGCAGCATGGGAGTGGGGCGGGCTCGCCCGCTTCGATCGGCCCTTGCGCATGTCCACGGCGGTGGTATTCGCGGTGTCCTGCCTGATGCTCGGCTACCTGACCGGGCTCGGTAGCGGCACGCTTGCTGGCACTCCGCTGCTGCTGCCGTTGTATGCGATCAGCGCCTTGTTCTGGATGTTCGTCGTACCGATGTGGTTGCTGCGCAAGTGGCCGCTGGACAAACCGATGCTTGCGTCACTCGTGGGCTTCATCGTCCTCATCCCGACCGCGCTGGCGCTCGCCCACCTGCGCGTCGTCGGGCCGTGGGTCTTGCTTGGTACGATGGCTGTGGTCTGGGTCGCCGACATTGCCGCCTATTTCACCGGACGCACGCTCGGACGAAACAAGCTTGCCCCAACGATCAGCCCGGGCAAGACCTGGGAGGGCGCGATGGGTGCCGTGGCTGCCGTCCTGCTCTATGGCATCGGCGTCCTGGTCTGGCTCGGCGCAGGCCAGGCGGGCGGTGCGCTGGTGATCGGCCTGGCGTTGGTGACCTGGACGGCGCTCAGCGTCATCGGCGATCTGTTCGAATCGCTGCTCAAGCGGCAGGCGGGGCTCAAGGACAGCGGCAGCATCCTTCCCGGGCATGGCGGCATCCTTGACCGGATCGACAGCCTCACGTCCACGCTGCCGATCGTGGCGCTCGTTTTCGTCCTGTTGTCACACTGAGGCCCCGCAGCGGCTTTGCCGCTCATGCTCCTCAGGGCCGCATTTCTCGAGGCTGAACACGCAATGCAGCGCATCACCATTCTTGGGGCGACCGGATCGATCGGCCAGAGCACCCTGGACGTTGTTGGGCGCCACCCCGACCGCTTCGAGGTGTTCGCACTCACGGCGCATCGCCAGGACGACAAGCTGGTCGAGCCCTGCCTGCGCTTTCGCCCCCGCCATGCCGTCGTAGGGAGTCCGGAAGCCGCCCAGCGCCTGGCTGCTGCATTACGGGCGCGGGGCTGTCCAACAGAGGTGCTTCATGGCGAGGCTGCCCTTGAGGGCGTCGCTTCAGCTGCTGATGTCGATATGGTGATGGCGGCCATTGTTGGCGCGGCCGGGCTGAAGCCGACGCTGGCTGCTGCGCGGGCCGGCAAGAAGGTGCTGCTCGCCAACAAGGAGGCGCTGGTGCTGTCCGGTGCGATCTTCATGCGCGCAGTAGCCGACAGCGGAGCGCAGTTGCTGCCGATCGACAGCGAGCACAACGCCGTGTTTCAGGCGCTGCCGCAGGGTTATGCCCGGGAGCCGTCGCCGGCTGGAGTGCGGCGCATTCTCCTGACTGCATCTGGCGGTCCGTTTCGCGAGACGCCGCTGGCCAACCTCGAGGCAGTGACGCCAGAGCAGGCGTGCGCGCATCCGAACTGGGTGATGGGCCGCAAGATCTCCGTCGATTCTGCCAGCATGATGAACAAGGGGCTCGAGGTCATCGAGGCCCATTGGCTGTTTGGCGTGCCTGCCGACATGATCGAGGTGGTCGTGCATCGCCAGAGCGTTATCCACTCGATGGTGGAGTACGCGGATGGGTCGGTGCTCGCTCAGCTTGGCAATCCTGACATGCGCACCCCGATCGCGCACGCGATGGCCTGGCCCGAGCGCATCGAGGCTGGCGTCAGGCCACTCGACCTGTTCGAGATTGCGCGGCTCGATTTCGAACGGCCGGACTTTGCGCGCTTTCCATGCCTGCGTCTCGCTTTCGACGCGCTGCGCGAGGGAGGCGCCGCAGCCGCGGTGCTCAACGCCGCCAACGAGGAGGCTGTCGCGGCCTTCCTGGATCATCGTATCGGCTTTCTCGATATCGCCCGCGTTATCGAGCGCTGCCTGGAACGCAGTGCCGGCCTTGCGGTCGATTGCCTGGAGGCTGTTTTCGCAGCCGATGCGTGCGCTCGGGAATGGGCGCATGCCGAGATCCGCAACCGAACCCCTGGCCGATGAACCTTCTAGACTACCTCCTTCCATTTGCGCTTGCGCTGGGTGTGCTCATCCTCGTGCACGAGCTGGGCCACTACCTCGTTGCACGTTGGTGTGGCGTCAAGGTGCTGCGCTTCTCGATCGGCTTCGGCAAGCCTCTGATCGTTCGCCGTGCGGGTCGCGATGGCACCGAATGGGCTCTTGCCGCCTTTCCATTGGGCGGCTACGTCAAGATGCTCGACGAGCGCGAAGCCGCGGTCGCGCCGGAAGAGCTGCATCGCACCTTCAACCGGCAATCGGTCTACCGCCGCTTCGCAATCGTTGCCGCTGGCCCCCTGGCCAACTTCCTGCTTGCGATCGTGCTCTATTGGGGGCTTTTCGTCGCTGGCACGGACGAACTGCGGGCCCGCGTCGCACTATCTGAAACGCCGCAGGTTGCCGAGGCGGCGGGTGTGCGTGACGGCGACCTGGTGTTGGCGGTGGACGAACAGTCGGTGCGCAGCTGGCAGGACCTGCGCTGGATCCTGCTGCAACATACGCTCGATCAGCGCGAGGTCGTGCTGCGCGTACGTACGCTCGAAGATGTGGAGGCGTTCCGCAGGCTCGATCTTGCGGGAGTGCGCATTGACGATGACAGTGGCGATCTGATCGCACGACTTGGACTCAAACCCTGGCGTCCGCAGATTCCCGCAGTCATCGGGCGTCTGGTTGAAGGCGGGGCTGCCGCGCGCGCGGGCCTGCAGTCCGGGGACGAAGTGACTGCGATAGACGGTGTCGCGATAACGTCCTGGAGTGATCTCGTGCAGATCGTCCGTGACGGTGCGGGGCGTGAGTTGCGCTTCGACCTTCGCCGCGACGCCGCGGCGTTCTCGGTAGTGGTGACGCCCGATGAGGCGAACGAGGGGGGGGCGCGGGTGGGACGCATCGGTGTCGGTGTTGCCGACCCGGCACCTGGCGGGTTGTCGATGTTTGCCGAGGTGCGCTACGGCCCGCTCGAGGCAATGGCCAAGGCGGTGCGCCAGACCTGGGAAACCAGTGTGCTGAGCTTGCGCATGATCGGGCGCATGTTCACCGGTGAGGTGTCGTGGAAGAACCTCTCCGGCCCGGTCACGATCGCCGATTACGCAGGCCAGACTGCGCAACTTGGACTGAGCCATTACCTCAAGTTCGTGGCCCTGATCAGCATCAGTCTCGGGGTACTCAACCTGCTCCCCATCCCCGTTCTGGACGGGGGGCACTTGATGTACTATACGGTCGAAATCATCAAGGGCGGACCCATTCCAGAACGTGTCATGGAGATCGGTCAACAGATCGGTCTGGCTTTGCTCGTGATGCTGATGGCATTCGCCTTCTTCAACGACATCAATCGTCTCATTTCCGGCTGAACCTCCTGCATGAAACGCAAGCTCCTGCCCGGGCTCGTCATGGCCCTCCTTGCCGCTGCCCCGGCGTTTGCATTCGATCCTTTCGTAGTCAAGGACATCCGTGTCGAGGGTATCCAGCGCACCGAAGCTGGCACCGTCTTCAATTATCTTCCGGTGCGTGTCGGCGACACCTTTACCGAGTCACAGGCGGCTGACGCGATCCGCGCATTGTTCGCAACCGGTTTCTTCAGCGACGTACGCATCGAGACCGAAGGCGAGGTCATCGTGGTGGTCGTTGATGAGCGACCGGCGATCGCCGACATCACCTTCGACGGCGTCAAGGAGTTCGACAAGGATGCGCTCAAGAAGGGGCTTCGCGAGGTCGGTCTCGCCGAGTCCCGGATTTTCGATCGTGCTTTGCTCGAACGTGCCGAACAAGAACTCAAGCGTCAGTATCTGTCGCGCGGCAAATATGCGGCCACGGTGAAGACGACGGTTACGCCGCTCGAGCGTAATCGGGTGGGGATCAACTTTGCCGTCGAGGAAGGCGGTGTCGCCAAGATCCGCCAGATCAATATCGTTGGTGCCAATGCCTTCCGCACCAAGGACCTCATCAGCCAGATGCAGCTCACCACGCCGGGCTGGTTGACGTGGTACACCAAGAATGATCAGTACTCCCGTCAGAAACTGTCGGCTGACCTGGAGAGCCTGCGCTCCTATTACCTGAACCAGGGCTATCTCGATTTCAACATCGACTCGACCCAGGTATCGATCACGCCGGACAAGCAGGACATCTACATCACCATCAACATCACCGAGGGCGAGAAGTACACCGTCACCGGAGTACGTTTCACCGGTGATCTCGTCCTGCCTGAATCGGAGTACCTCGCGCTGACGCGTATCCGTCCGGGCGAGACCTTCTCCCGCGAGCGCCTCACCGAGACTACCAAGGCCATCACGGACCGACTCGGCAACGAGGGTTACGCCTTCGCCAACGTGAACGCTGCCCCCGAAGTGGACAAGGAAAAGCGTGAAGTCGAGTTCACGGTTTTCGTCGATCCGGGACGCAGGGTCTATGTCCGTCGGATCAACATCGGCGGCAACACCAAGACGCGCGACGAGGTAGTGCGCCGAGAGATGCGCCAGATGGAAGGCGGTTGGTACGATGCCTCGGCCATCAATCGCTCGCGGACCCGCATCGATCGCCTGGGCTTCTTCGACGAAGTGACCGTGGAGACACCTGCGGTGGCGGGTACCACCGACCAGGTCGACGCCAACTTCACCGTCAAGGAAAGACCGACCGGCAACCTGATGCTCGGCGCTGGCTTCTCGAGCGCCGAGAACATCGTGCTGTCGGCGTCGATTTCCCAGCAGAACCTGTTCGGCAGCGGCAACGCGCTGACCTTTGGCCTGAACACCAGCAAGTCGAGCCGCACACTCGCGTTGTCGTTCACCAACCCCTATTTCACCCCCGATGGCGTGAGCCTGGGCTGGGATGTCTATCACCGCACCTACGACGCCGATGAGCTCGACTCGGTGTCGCCCTACAAGACCGTGTCCACAGGTGCCGGCATTCGCCTGGGATGGCCGATTGCCGAGGATGACCAGGTCAACTTCGGCCTGACCGCCGACCAGACCGAGATCACGACGTACCCGCAGAGTCCCAAGCTCTACAAGGACTTCTGCAAGGACTACGGCGGTTGCAACAATACCGACGGCACCGGTACGGTGACCGTGCGCAGCCTGCTGGCGACGGTCGGCTGGTCGCGCGACAGCCGCGACAGCTTCATCTATCCGCGTTCTGGCAGCTATCAGCGCCTGTACGGTGAAGCAACGGTTCCTGTTGGCGATCTGCGCTATGGCAAGCTGGGCTACCAGTACCAGCACTGGTTCCCGATCGGACGTGACTATGCTCTGATGCTCAATGCGGACGTCGGTTACGCGAAGGGCTTTGGTGGCAAGGATGTGCCGTTCTACAAGAATTACTACGTCGGCGGCATCGGCTCGGTACGCGGCTTCGATCAGGGCTCGATCGGTCCGAAGTTCCGCGACACAGACGGTGACGTAACCTCGACCGGCGGTACCCGCAAGGTGGTAGGCAACGCCGAGTTCTTCTTCCCCATGCCGGGCTCGGGTCAGGATCGTTCCTTCCGTATCTCAGCCTTCTTCGATGCCGGCTACGTGTGGGGTGAGGACGAGCGGCCGCTGGGCAGTGACAACTTCGTCAACCAGAAGGTTCGCTTCAGTGACCTGCGCTACAGTACCGGCCTGGCGTTCTCCTGGAGTTCGCCGATCGGCCCCCTCAAGTTCAGTTTCGGTCACCCGCTCAAGAAGCAGGATAACGACGAGATCCAGCGGTTCCAGTTCCAACTTGGCAGTGTCTTCTGACGCGCCGGCATAAGAGAGTTTCCCGGAGGCACATGTGAGATTCATCCCCCTTTCCCTGATCGCTGCAGCGTTGCTTGGGGCGTCCCAGGCTGCAATCGCCGAATCCAAGATCGGCTTTGTCAACTCGGATCGCCTGATGCGCGAGGCGGCTCCCGCCGTCCGCGCTCAGCAACGCCTCGAGAAGGAATTCGAGAAGCGTGACCAGGAACTCCAGCGCCTGGCCCGCGACCTGCAATCGATGCAGGAAGACCTCGAGCGTAACGCGCCCACGATGAGCGAGAACGACCGCCGCAACAAGGAGCGTACGTTCAACGAGTTGAACCGCGACTTCCAGCGCAAGCAGCGCGAGTTCCGCGAGGATCTCAACCAGCGGCGTAACGAAGAACTGGCATCGGTGCTCGACCAAGCCAACCGCACGGTCAAGCAGATTGCCGAGAGCGAGAAGTACGACATCATCCTTCAGGAGGCGGTCTACGCCAGCCCGCGCATCGACATTACCGACAAGGTCATCAAGGCCCTGTCAGCCGCGAAGTAAGCCCACTGACAGGATGTTCCAGCTTCAGGAAATCGTCGATCGCCTCGGGGGTGATCTGCTGGGCGAACCGGCACTTGCGGTTGCACGCGTTGCCACGCTCGAGCAGGCCGGGGAGGGTGACCTGGCTTTTCTCGCCAACCGCAAGTACGTCGCGCAAGCCAGGGCCTGTGCGGCGTCGGCACTTATCGTCAGCCCCGATGCCGTCGAGCAGATGAGTGGTCGCAGCCTCATCGTCACCCCCGACCCTTATCTCTACTTTGCACGCGTCGCCCAACTGTTCAGTCCGCCTCCGGCGGTGCAGCCGGGCGTTCATCGCCTTGCTGCAGTCGCCTGTGCGGTGCCCGACAGCGTTCAGGTAGGGCCCGGCGCGTCGATTGAAGAGGGGGTCGAGCTCGGCGAAGACGTCGTGATCGGACCAAACTGTCATGTCGGGCGCGGCTCCCGGATCGGGCGGGGAACCCGCCTGGTCGCGAATGTCACCATCTACCATGATTGCGTGATCGGTGAGGATTGCATCCTGCATGCCGGCGTGGTGATCGGCGCCGACGGGTTCGGCTTTGCCCGCGAACGTTCGGGTGCGTGGGTCAAGATTCCTCAGGTTGGACGCGTACTCATTGGCAACGACGTGGAGATCGGTGCCAACACCACGATCGACCGAGGGGCGCTCGACGATACGGTTATCGGCGATGGCGTCAAGCTCGACAACCTGATCCAGATCGCACACAACGTACGCATCGGCGATCATACGATCATGGCGGGTTGCGCCGGTGTTGCAGGAAGTGCCCAGATCGGCGCACGCTGCATGATCGGTGGCCAGGCCGGCATTTCGGGGCATCTGAACATCGCCGATGACGTTGTGGTCTCCGCCTGGACTCTGGTCGCCAAGTCGATTCCCAAGGCGGGGGTGTACACCAGCAACCTGCCTCTTCAGACGCATGGCGACTGGGTCAGGAACTTCTCGCATCTACGTCATCTCGACGCGCTCGCCAAGCGAGTGCGCCATCTCGAACAACAGAACAACGACGGTCCCAAGGACCGCGACCCAGGCTGAGCCGTCATGGACATCAAGGAAATCCTGCAGTACCTGCCGCATCGCTACCCCTTCCTCCTTGTGGATCGCATGCTGGAGATCGAGCCGGGCGTGCGTGCGCGCGGCTTGAAGAACGTCACCATGAACGAGCCCTTTTTCCCGGGCCATTTCCCCCACCACCCGGTGATGCCTGGAGTCCTGATCATCGAAGCCATGGCGCAGACCGCAGCGCTGCTTTCGTTCAAGAGCAGTGGCGTCAAGCCCGATGACAACTCGGTCGTCTACTTCGCCGGCATCGACAACGCGCGCTTCAAGCGGCCGGTCGTACCGGGTGACCAGTTGATATTCGACGTCGAGATCACCCAGTCCAAGCGCAACATCTACAAATACAAGGCGCGTGCGAGCGTGGATGGCGAACTCGCCGCAGAAGCCGAACTGATGTGTGCGATCAAGACCCTATGATTCATCCGACCGCGATCATCCACCCCGGCGCCAAGCTCGGGGAAGGCGTCAGCGTGGGGGCCTACTCGTTGATCGGCGAGCATGTCGAGATTGGCGCGGGTACCCGCATCGGCCCGCACGTGGTGGTCGAAGGGCACACCCGCATCGGCCGCGACAACGAGATCTTTCAGTTCTGCTCGATCGGCGCAAGTCCGCAGGACAAGAAGTACGATGACGAGCCTACCCGGCTCGAGATCGGCGACCGCAACACGATCCGCGAGTTCTGCTCCTTCAACGTCGGTACCAGCCAGGATGCGCACGTCACGCGCATCGGCAACGACAACTGGATCATGGCTTACGTGCACATCGCGCACGACTGCCAGGTCGGTAGCCACACGATCTTTGCCAACAATGCGACGCTCGCAGGTCATGTGCAGGTGGGCGATTGGGCGATCCTCGGTGGGTTTACCGGGGTACATCAGTTCTGCCGCGTGGGTGCCCACAGTTTTTGTGGCGTCGGTACGGTGCTGCTGCAGGATCTGCCTCCTTTCGTGACGGTTGCCGGCAATCCGGCGAAGCCGCACGGCATCAACAGCGAGGGCCTCAAGCGGCGTGGTTACTCGGCCGAAGGCATTGCAGCGATCAAGCGTGCCTATCGCGCGCTCTATCGCTCCGGCCTGTCCCTGGAGGAGGCTCGTCAAAGCGTCGCCGAGCTCGCTGCCGGGCAATCGGAGGTCCAGCTGTTCTCCGACTTCATAGCGCAGTCGGGGCGTGGCATCGTTCGCTGAGGGTCGGTTTCGGCAATGAAGGTCCGCATCGCGATGGTCGCCGGAGAAACCTCCGGCGATCTTCTTGCCAGTCATCTCATCCGCGCGCTGCGTCAGCACATCCCGGACGCCGAGTTTTTCGGCATCGGTGGCCCCAAGATGCAAGCCGAAGGCTTCGAAGTGCGTTGGCCGAGCGAGCTGCTGGCGGTTCATGGTTACGTCGACGCCCTGAAGCGCTACCGTGAGCTGTCGGGAATCAGGCGGACGTTTCTGGCGCAGATCCGCAAGGAGCGCCCGACGGCATTCATCGGCGTCGATGCCCCCGATTTCAACCTGTGGCTCGAGGGGAAGGTACGCAACGAAGGCATGCCCTCCATCCACTTCGTCAGCCCGTCGATCTGGGCCTGGCGGGGAGGGCGCATAAAGCGCATCGCTCGTTCGGTATCGCACATGCTGTGCCTGTTTCCCTTCGAGCCCGAGATCTACGAGCGTGCTGGCGTTCCGGTGAGCTACGTGGGGCATCCGCTCGCCGACGTGTTCCCGCTCGAACCCGATCGCGCAGAGACACGGGCGCGGCTGGGGGTGCCCGCCAACGCGGCAGTCGTCGCGCTACTTCCTGGTAGCCGCCAGTCGGAGGTACGCAACCTGGCCGACACCTACATCGCCACTGCCAGGCTACTGCAAGCTGGCAACCCGGAGATCATATTCCTCGTGCCGCTCGCAACGCGGGAAACGCGACAGATCTTTGAAGAGGCGTTACGGCGTAACCAGGCAGCCGATCTGCCAGTGCGGATGCTGTTCGGCCACGCCGTCGATGCGATGACTGCAGCCGACGTTGTCCTGGTTGCAAGCGGCACGGCCAGTCTGGAGGCGGCACTGCTCAAGCGCCCCATGGTCATCACCTACCGCATCGGCAAGTGGCAGTACAGACTCATGAAGCACATGGCCTATCTACCCTGGGTGGGGCTTCCCAACATCCTGTGTCGCGAGACGATCGTGCCCGAGCTGCTTCAAGACGAGGCGACACCCGACAGACTCGCGGAGGCGGTCGCGGATTGGCTGCGCGACCCTGCACGGCGGGCAGCAGCCGAGAACCGCTTCCGGGAACTGCACCTGAGCTTGCGCCAGGATACAGCGCGACGTGCGGCAGAGGCTATTCTGCCTTACCTCGCCAGCGCGCGGCCTTGAGAGTGGAACGATGACAAGAGACCTGTTCGCAGCCGCCGACGCGGACGGCGCGCATGTCTGCGGCGTGGACGAGGCTGGACGCGGGCCTTTATGCGGGCCCGTGGTCGCAGCCGCAGTGATCCTTGACCCAACCCGTCCGATCGCCGGCCTAGCCGACTCGAAAAAGCTCAGCGCGGAGGCGCGCGAGCGCCTGGCCACGCAGATCCGCGAGCATGCGCTGGCCTGGGCGCTGGGCGAAGCCAGCGTCGAGGAGATCGATCAGCTCAATATCCTGCACGCAACGATGCTGGCAATGCAGCGTGCCGTGATGGCGCTGAAGCTTCAGCCCGCTCAGGTGCTTGTCGACGGTAACCGCTGTCCGCGCCTGCCGTATGCGGTGCGAGCCATCGTCAAGGGCGATGCGACCGAACCTGCGATCTCGGCCGCCTCCATCCTGGCCAAGACCGCCCGCGACAGCATGATGCGCACCCTCGACCAGAGCTGGCCTCATTACGGACTGGCCCTCCATAAGGGCTATCCAACTCCGGCGCACCTTGCTGCACTGGAGAAGCATGGCGTCGCGCCGTTTTACCGCAGGAGCTTCGGCCCCGTGCGCAGGCTGATTGAGCAGGGCTGCGGAAGCCCTCGGCCATGACGAAGGAGATCAGCTCCCGCGACAACCCGACCGTGAAGCGTCTGCACGCGCTCGCGCATTCCGCGCGCGACCGGCGCAAGCACGGTGAGACCTTGCTCGACGGGGTGCACCTGATCGACGCCGCACTCGCTGCAGGCTGGCCGATCAAGAGCCTGATCGCTGCCGCAGGGATCGAGGAACACGGAGAGATTGCCCAACTGCGAGCGAAGGCGCCAGCTGCGATTCAACAGATCGTGCTCGCCGACACGCTGTTTGCGCACGTAAGCCCGGTAGATACACCGTCGGGCATTCTGGCGCTCATCGATCTCCCCGCCCCGACCGGCAACTTACCGTTCAGAGCCGACGTGCTCGCGCTCGATGGCATACAGGATCCCGGCAACCTCGGCACCATTCTGCGTACGGCTGCGGCCGCGGGCGTGCACCATGTCCTGCTTGGAGAAGGTTGTGCCCAGGCCTGGGCACCCAGGGTGTTGCGTGCCGGCATGGGCGCGCATTTCCTGCTCCAGCTCGAAGAGCGGGTGGACCTCCCCAACCGTCTGGTGGACTTCCCCGGCTCGCGCATTGCTACTGCGCTCGGGGAGGGCTCACAGGGGCTCTTCCAGACAGACGTCCGAGCGCAGGTTGCCTGGTTGTTTGGTGCAGAGGGGCAAGGCCTGTCATCCGCGCTGCTCGCGATGGCCGACCGCCGCGTCAGTATCCCGATGTGTGCGGGTGTCGAGTCACTCAACGTGGGCGCCGCGGTGGCAGTCTGCCTGTTCGAGCAGGTTCGGCAACGGAGCCTGCGTTAGAATCGTCACGCATTTCGGCCATGGCGACTTGACGTGCGCGGACCCCGGGCGGCATGCTCGGCGCATGAGTCGGCAAGGCGTCGGCGGCGGTGCCGCGCGTGCGCCGGCCGCAGGTAGTGCATCCAACCTTCAGACGGCCAAAGGCCGCATCCTCGACGAGGAGACAGACCCCCATGACGTGTTTCGTCAAGACGGCGCGCGGGCAAGAAGAGCTCACCACACGTAGCGGCAGACTCGGTGCGCGCGCGCGCCGACTTCTGATCCTGGCCGACGGGCAGCGCACACTGGACGAACTGACGCGGCTCTCGGGTGACGAGAACGCCGCGGCCACGCTTCAGGAGCTCGAGGACGGCGGCTTTCTCGAGCGCGTAGCCGCTGCACCCCCTGCAGGGGGTGCCGTACCGACGCCCAACGCCGTTCAAGCGCTCGCGGGCGCCCCGGGCGGAGCCAAGGACTTGCAGATGGCCCGCGATTTCATGATGAACACGCTGCGCACCTTCAACGGCCCCTACGCCAAGCTCGATCTCGTCAAGCGTATCCACGCATCGCGGCGTGAAGAAGAACTGCGTGCACTCTTTGACGAATGGCTACAGGCGATCACTGAGACGACAATGGGACGCAAGCGCGCTGACGAGCTCTCGGAGAGACTGCTCAAGGTGATGTAGAAGTCTGCTCGAATGACCAGCGGCACGTGTCGCCGACCCCGATCATTGGTTGCGCGTGTTTCGAAGCACGATCGGCGCAGCGAATCGCGCTACCATTCGAAGGCCCTGGGCTTCACGCCTGTCACCGCTCGCTTTGCACATGATCCTCGTCATCTCTCCAGCCAAGGCGCTCGACTACGAGACGCCGCCTACCACCACTGTCTGCACCCAGCCCGACTTCCTCGACGATTCCGCACAACTCATAGACGTGCTGCGCGAGCGCTCGCCCGCACAGATCGCCGAGCTGATGTCGCTGTCGGACCAGCTCGCCAGCCTCAACGTCGCACGCTACGCGAACTGGTCGCTGCCTTTCGATGCCGGCAACGCCAAGCAGGCCGTGCTGGCCTTCAATGGCGATGTCTATGAGGGCCTCGATGCCGGCAGCCTGAGTGCAGAGGACCTGGCCTGGGCGCAGGACCACCTGCGCATCCTTTCAGGCCTCTACGGCGTGCTGCGTCCGCTCGACCTCATGCAGGCCTACCGCCTCGAGATGGGAACGCGGCTTGCCAACCCACGCGGCAAGAACCTCTACGAGTTCTGGGGCGAGCGCATCACCGCGGCGCTCAACCAGTTGCTCGATGCCGATGCAGCGGGCGGCTGCGAGCGCGTGCTGCTCAACCTCGCCTCGGACGAGTACTTCAAGTCGGTCAAGCCGAAGCTGCTCAAGGCCCGGCTGGTGACGCCGGTGTTCGAGGACTGGAAGGGCGGGCGCTACAAGATCATCAGCTTCTACGCCAAGCGTGCACGAGGCCTGATGAGTCGCTTCGTGATCCGCAACCGCATCGACGAGGTCGACGGTTTGAAGGACTTCGACAGCGAGGGCTATGTCTTCGCCGCCGACGCGTCGGACGCCGACACGCTCGTGTTCCGTCGCCGCGAAGCCTGAATCCACCGCCCGCCTCGTGCGGGCGCAACCGGATAGCGCCAATGAAGATCAGCAGCTGTTTCGATTCCGGTGCAATCGAGGTACTCAGCCTCGACGATCCGCAGGACATCCGCCTGCGCCTGCGTGCGGACAATGCCGCAGCCTTCCACCAGTGGTTCCACTTCCGCCTGCATGGTGCTGCGGGCAGGGCGGTGCGCATGGTGTTCGAGAACGCCGCGGCGGCGGCCTACCCGGACGGTTGGCCGGACTACCGCTGCGTCGCGTCCTACGACCGCCAGCACTGGTTCCGCGTGGAGGGCACGCATTTCCGCGACGGCGCACTGATCGTCGAGCACACGCCCGAGCGCGACGGCGTCTACTACGCCTATTTCGAGCCGTATTCCTACGAACGCCACCTCGACCTGATCGGCCATGTCGCTCAGTCGCCCTTCGCCAAGAACCGTGATCTCGGCAGCACCGTCGATGGCCGCGACCTCGACCTCGTGGTCGTCGGCGATCCAGCGGCGGGCCGTCCGCCGCTGTGGATCATCGCCCGCCAGCACCCGGGCGAGACCATGGCCGAGTGGTTCGTCGAAGGCCTGCTCGAGCGCCTGCTCGACCCTGCGGACCCCGTGGCACGGCGCATCCGCGAACTCGCCGTGCTCTACATCGTGCCGAACATGAACCCGGATGGCGCCGTGCGCGGCAACCTGCGCACCAATGCGGCCGGGCGCAACCTGAACCGCGAATGGCGCGAGCCCGATCCGCTCGCCAGCCCGGAAGTCTTCCTGGTGCGCGCGGAGATGGAGCGCACCGGCTGCGCGCTGTTCCTCGACATCCACGGCGACGAATCGCTGCCCTACGTCTTCTTCTCGACCGCCGAGGAGGTTCCCGGCTTCAGCGCCGAAGCGGCGCGTGCTCAGGCACGCTTCATCGAAGCCTTTGCTGCCGCAAGCCCGGACTTCCAGACCGTCGAAGGCTACAAACCGGGCCGTTTCGGCGAGGAATTGCTGACGCTGGCGAGCAAGTGGGTGGCGCATCGCTTTGGCTGCGTGTCGCTGACGCTGGAGATGCCGTTCAAGGACAATGCCTTGCTGCCCGATCCGGTGGCCGGATGGAACGGCGCCCGCAGCAAGCGCCTGGGCGCGGCGATGCTCAACCCGATCCTGCGCCATCTCATTGACGCAGCAACTTCATCCAGCGCCTGAGTTCCGGCGCAGAAGGTACTCAGGGCGCGGCCGCGGCTCGAAACGAGGTCACGGCAAGGACGGACGGGCAGGGCTCAGCCGCCAGCCTTGCGTCCCAGTTCGGCGAGGATGGCGGCGGCGCAGGCGACGCCCGAACGCACCGCGGATTCCAGCGTGGCCGGATAATCGGAGTCCAGGTAGTCGCCCGCCAGCCACAGGCCGGGCAGGGGCGTGCGAATGCCCGGGCGCAGAATGCCGGGTCGGCAGGCGAGGGTGGCGCGCTTCTCGGTGATCAACTGCGACCACTCGGGCGCGGGCAGGCGACGGCCGAGCTGGCGTTCGAGCTGGGCGTGGCAGGCGACGATGAGTGCGTCGCGTTCCAGGGCCTCGTGCGGTCCGCTGGCGCTGATCACGCAAGCCATCAGGCCCTCGGGACCGCCGAGCTGGCCGCGGTCGAACACCCATTGCGCAGGGTCGACTGCGGTTCCTGAGACGAGCCCGATCATCGCCTCGGGCAGGCGCTGGCCCTTGCCGAGGGCGAGGTACACGGTCGTGATCGGCTCATGATCGAGCGCATCGATCTGCTCGACCAGGCGTTCGCAGCCACCCGCGCTGGCCAGTAGCGGGCTCGCATGATAGGGCGCGGTGGCAAGTACGACCTGCGGCCAGGACTGGCTCCCGGGGTCGCCCTGCAGCCGGTAGCCGCCGGCCACCGGCTCGACCGCCTCGATTGCGTTGCCGGTGCGCAGCTTGCCACGGCGGGTGGCAAGGTAGCGCGCTGCAGGCACGGGGAAGAGTTCGGACAGATCGACGCGCGGCAGCAGCAGTTCGCTGGCTGCGGCGCCTGCGGCCAGGCTGTCGCGCAGCACGTTGGCGAACACCTGTGCATCGGCCTCGGCGGCCGGGGTATTTAGCGCGGCGACGCAGAGCGGTTCCCAAACCAGTTGCACCAATAGCGGCGTCTGGCGCGTTGCCTGCAGCAGGCCGGTAACGGTCATGTCGGCGGGCACGCGGAAGCTGCGCTTCTTGAGCCAGCGCATCAGCCGCAGCATGGCCAGGCGATCGGCCCAGCTCAGACCGCGCGCGCGCAGCAGCCCGACGGCGAGATGAAAGGGCGCGGGCAGGCTTGCGGCCTTGAGCTGCAGCCGGTCGGGAACGTGCAGGGTGAGCGGCAGGTGTGCGAGCTGCTTGGGCGAGCAGCCAGTGAGACGCATCAGGCGGGTGAGCTCGCCATAGGCGCCGATGAGGATGTGCTGGCCGTTGTCTACCCGCCAGTGGTGGTCCTTATGCACCACCCGCGCCCGCCCGCCCAGGGTATGCGAACGCTCGAACACGGTGACATGCACGCCGGCGCGCGCGAGTTCGACGGCACAGGCCAGGCCGGCGTAGCCAGCACCGATGACGGCGACGACGGGGACGCTCATGCGCTCAGCCCTTGAACCAGGTCGTGCCGGCGAGCCAGACCTTGCGCAGCGGCGTCAGCGAGGTGCGCCGATCGAGGACCATGAAGCCATCGGCGGCAATCTCGCGCAGCAGGGTGCGGTAGATGGCGGCCATTACCAGCCCCGGGCGCTGGGCCTTGCGGTCGCTCGCGGGCAACTGGGCGAAGGCCTGGTCGTAGAATCTTTCCGCGCGCTCGGCCTGGAAAGCCATCAACGCACGGAAATTGTCCGAGTAGCGCGCCTCGAGGATGTCCTTGGCCGGTACGTTGAAACGCTGCAGATCCTCGATCGGGAGATAGATGCGGCCGCGGCGGGCATCCTCGCCGACGTCGCGGATGATGTTGGTGAGCTGGAAGGCCATGCCGAGGTCGTGCGCGTACTTGAGTGTCTGGCGGTCCTGGTAGCCGAAGATCTCGGCCGCGAGCAGGCCGACCACGCTTGCCACCCGGTAGCAGTAGAGTTGCAGCGCCTTGAAGTCGAGGTAGCGGGTCTGCGAGAGGTCCATCGCCATGCCGTCGATGATCTCGAGCAGCTGCTCCTGTGGCAGGTTGAAGCGCGTCAGTACGTCCTTGAGCGCATGGCCGACGGGGTGCGTGGGCGTCCCGACCCAGGTGCGCTGCACCTCCTGTCGCCACCATTCGAGCTTGGTCTGCGCCAGCGACAGGTCGTGGCACTCGTCTACGACGTCGTCCACCTCGCGGCAGAAGGCGTACAGCGCAGTGATGGCCTGGCGTCGCTCGGCGGGCAGGAACATGAAGCTGTAGTAGAAGCTCGAGCCGCTCTTGGCGGCCTTGTCCTGGCAGTAGTCGTGCGGGTTCATGCGCGGGGTCCGTAGTTCAGTGCGCGCCATGCCAGGCGCAGCCAGTCGCTCTTGCCCAGGGTCGGGCGGCGGGAAAAGACGTCGTAGCCGGTTGCATCCAGGCGCTCGAGGATGCGCAGTCCGCCCAGCACGACCAGGCGCAGTTCCCAGCCAATGCGTCCGGGCAGGGCGCGCGCAAGGCCGGCGCCATCGAGCATCATCGAGCGCGCGCGCCCGGCCTGGAAGGCCATCAGCGCGCGCCAGCGGGCGGTGCCCTCGCCGTCCACGCCATCGAGGCCCTGCGTGCTGGCGCGTTCGAGGAAGACCTCATCGACACCGAAGCGGGCGAGTTCATCCTGCGGCAGGTAGATGCGCGCCTTGCGCCAGTCGATGGCGACGTCCTGCCAGAAGTTGATCAGCTGCAGGCTGGTGCAGATGGCGTCCGACTGACGCAGCTTGTCGGGCGTCGTCGCACCGTAGAGGCAGAGCATCAGACGTCCGACGGGGTTGGCCGAGCGCCGGCAATAGTCGAGCAGCTCGGCGAAGTCGCGGTAGCGTGTCTTGACCACGTCCTGCGCGAAGGCGTCGAGCAGATCGCGAAAGGGCTGGACGGGCAGGCCGTGGGCACGGATGCTTCGTCCCAGGCGGTCGAAGATCGGTACCAGGGTCGGGTCGCGGACCGGGCCGCCACGCGCGCTGGTTTCGAGCGCGAGACGATAGTCGTGCAGGCGGGCCAGACGTTCCACGCTCGCCGCGTCGCCCTCGTCGGCGACATCGTCTGCGCTGCGCGCGAAGGCGTAGATGGCCTCGACTGGCTCGCGCAAGCGCGCCGGCAGCAGCAGGGACGCAACAGGAAAGTTCTCGTAGTGCTCGACCGGCATGACCTGGACTGGGTGCACACCATGCGGGTGCGAGTAATAGGGAAAGCGCTTGCCGTGCACAGCGGGCATCGCCTTGCAGGGCGGGCGGAGTATACCGCGCCGGCATGCAACTTTCGGCCGCGACAGCTGACACAAGGCGGACATTGCGCGGTCACCGCAAGAACACCAGAACACGGCCGCGCACGCGGGGATCTCATGCTGCAACTATCCGGACTGATAAAGACCCTTCCCGGTACGCCACCACGCGTGCTCTTCGATGCGCTCGAACTGCAGGTCGCCGGCGGCGAATGTGTCGCCATCGTCGGCGAGTCGGGCGTGGGCAAATCCACCCTGCTCAACTGCATCGCTGGCCTTGAGCCTTTCGATGGCGGCGAGATCCGGGTGGCCGGGACGGAACTTGCGCGGCTCGATGACGACGGCCTCGCACGCCTGCGCCGCAGGCACTTCGGCTTCGTTTTCCAGGCCTTCCACATCCTGCCGCATCTGAGTCTGGCGCAGAACGTGGCCTTGCCCTTATGGTTGCTGCAGCAGCCGGAGGCTGAGGCCGACCGGCGTGCGCGCGAGATGCTCGGCCGCGTGGGGCTTGGGCGGCGAGCAGACGACTCGCCCCACCTGCTGTCGGGTGGCGAGTTGCAGCGCGTGGCGATCGCACGTGCGCTGGTGCACCAGCCTGCGGTGGTGCTTGCCGACGAGCCTACCGGCAACCTCGACCCCGGGCGTGCGATGGAGGTGCTCGACCTGCTCCTCGAGCAGCTCCGCGCCCGCAGCGCAGCGGGCATCCTGGTGACCCATTCGCGGGCGGCCGCGGCACGGGCAGACCGCGTCATGGAACTCGTGGATGGCCGCCTGCATGCGGTGCGCCACGGATCATGAACACCCGGCTGCGTCATCTCTTTCTCGCCAGCCTGCTGCGCAGACGGCTCGCCACCGCGCTATCTCTGGTCGCGATCGCACTCGGGGTCGCGCTTGGGCTGGCGGTGCAGCTGATCCATGGCGCCGCGCTCGACGAGTTCGGCCGCGGCGTACGCCTGCTGGCCGGCGAGGCAGACCTGCAGGTCGTGGGCGCGCGCGAGGGCTTCGACGAGTCACTTTACCCTCTGCTGGCGATGCGGCCCGAGGTCGCTGCCGCCAGCCCGGTGCTCGAAATCGAGGCCCGCCTGCCCGGGCGAGACGACAGCCTGCGCATCCTCGGCCTGGACCTGTTCCGGGTGATGCAGGTGCAGCCCGGGCTGATGCCTCGCGTCGTCGCAACGGCGGGGCGCGACGTCGATGATGCCGGGGGCGATGGTCGCCTTGCTGCGCTGCAACCGTCGAACCTGTTCCTGAGTGCAGATGCGCGTGCGCTCCTGGAGCAGCCGCTGCGCGTTGGCGGGCGTCAGCAGGCAGCCGAGGGCAACGGCCGGGCTGAGGGCGAGTTGCAACCGCCCGCAATTCAGGACGGCTGGTTGCTCGCGCAGTCGGGGCTGCGCAGCCTGCGACTGCGGGTGGCCGGCGAGGTGCCGGGGGCGAGTGGATTGGTCGGCGTCATGGACATCGCAGGGGTACAACAGCACTTCGAGCGCTTGGGCCAGCTCAGCCGCATCGATCTCAAGCTCGCCGATGGGATCGCGGTCGACACTGCCATGCGCGCGCTCGCACCGCTGTTACCGGCAGGGGTGGCGCTCCGTGTGCCGGAGGCGGCGGCGAGCGAGGCGGGCACGCTGTCGCGCGCCTACCGGGTAAACCTGACGATGCTGGCTGCGATCGCCTTGCTGACAGGTGGCTTCCTCGTTTTCTCAACCCAGTTGCTGGCGGTGGCACGGCGGCGACGCGAGTTCGCGCTGCTGCGAGCGCTCGGCCTGGAGCGGCGTGCGCTGATGCACGGGCTGCTCGCCGAGGGCGCACTGGTCGGCCTCGTCGGCGGCCTGCTCGGGGTCGTGCTGGGTCATGCGCTGGCGGGGGGCGCCTTTCGCCTGGTGGGCGGCGACCTGGGTGCGGGCTTTTTCCGCGGACTCGCACCGAGTCTGCAGGTCGATCCTGTACTGAGCCTGGCTTACCTGCTGCTTGGCGTCGCCGCAGGTGTCCTCGGTACCTGGGTGCCCGCGCATGAAGCCGCGCGCGTAGCCCCCGCCCGCGCCCTGCGCGCAGGTGAGGCCGAACGTACAGGCTTGCCCCAGGCGAAGGTCGACGGACGGCTTGCAGGCGGGCTGCTGGGCCTTGCAGCGCTCGCCTGCCTACTGCCGCCCAAGGGCGGGATCCCGGTCGGCGGCTATGCGGCCGTCGCGCTGGTGCTGGCTGCAGCTGTGCTCGCCCTGCCGGCGCTGGCGCGCGCAGTGCTGCCATTGCTGGAACACGGACGCAGCGTGCTGTGGCGACTTGCCCACGCGCGCCTGAGCGCAACGCCTGCACAGGCCGTGGTCGCAGGGGCCGGCGTGATCGCGAGCGTCGCACTGGCGGTGTCGATGGCGATCATGGTGAGTTCTTTCCGCGTATCGGTGGACGAATGGCTCGGCCAGGTTCTTCCTGCCGATCTCTATGTGAGGGCGTCATCATCCGCCGCCAGTGGCTACCTCGACCCAAGCGCGCTCGCCACCATTGCCGCGGTCGAGGGCGTGGCTGCGGTGGATACCACCCGTCTGGTCAATCTGCGCCTGTCCGATACCGAACCCTTGTTCAGCCTGTTGGCACGCCCGGTAAATGCAGTTGGGCAGGGAGAGTGGGGCTTGCCACTGGTCGCAGGAAGCCTTGTTGCGCCTGCCGGCGCGACGCTTCCTGCGACCTGGGTGTCGGAGGCCGCAGCCGATCGTCACCGACTGGTGCCGGGCAGCGTGTTCGAGCTGCCGATCGGCGGCCGCATGCAGGGCTTCGTGGTCGCCGGCATCTGGCGCGACTACGCCCGCCAGCATGGCGCAGCCCTCATCGACAGTCGCGACTACGTTGCGCTGACCGGCGACACGCGCATCAACGATGTGGCGATCCGGGTCGCAGCCGGTGTCGATCCGCACAGCGTGTCCGAGACGCTGCGTCAGCGCTTCGGCCCCGAGCACATCGCGGTCGCGCTGCCGGGCGAGATCCGCGCGCTCAGCCTGGAGATTTTCGATCGCACCTTCCTGATCACCTACCTCATGGAGGCGGTGGCCATCCTGATCGGCTTGTTCGGCATTGCAACCACCTTCGCCGCGCTGGCGACCACGCGCCAGGGCGAATTCGGCATGCTGCGCCATCTCGGCCTGACCCGCGGCGAGATCGGCCGGCTGATTGCGCTTGAGGGTGCGCTAACAGCAGGGCTCGGAGTGCTCGCGGGTCTGCTCGCGGGCGGCGCGATCGCCTGGGTGCTGATCGAGATCATCAACCGCCAGAGTTTTCACTGGAGCATGGATCTTGCCGTGCCGTGGCTGGCGCTTGGCGTGTTCGCTACCAGCCTGGTGGTACTGGCTGGCGGGGTTGCCCGGCTGGCGGGCCGGCACGCGATGCAGCGCTCGGCCGTTCAGGCGGTGAAGGCGGACTGGTAAGCACGGCCCCGGATGACATGGCAGACAGGCTGACGGAGTTTGGATGAGGAACAAGCGGCTACCCCCAACTGCTGCGGATCGGCGGCGCTTTCTGCTGCGCCCGGTCGTCGGCAGCTTGCTTGCACTGGCCTTGCCGGGAGTGCCTTTGCTTGCACGTGCAGGCGGGCATGCGGCCAGTGCAGAGGCCACGGCCTACCCTCCGGTGGTGGCGGGTGCGCTGTTGCAGTTTCCGCAGGACTTTGGTGCTCATCCGCAGTTTCGCACCGAGTGGTGGTATGTCACCGGCTGGTTGCGCGAAGCGGGCGGCGGAGAGGGAGGGGCCGAAGGAAGGGCTGGAGGCTATGGTTTCCAGCTCACCTTTTTCCGCGTACGTACGCGTATCGGCGAGGACAATCCGAGCCGCTTTGCCCCGCGTCAGCTGATCCTTGCCCATGCTGCCATCGCGGACCCGTCCATTGGCCGGCTGCGCCACGCCGAGCGCTCGGCGCGCGCCTATCCGGGGCTGGTCGAGGCGGGCGAGGGGCGTACGTCCGTGCGGGTGGAGGACTGGTTCCTGGAAGGCGGCGATACGGTGCTGGCGCCTTATCAGACGAACATCGAGACCGATGAATTTGGCTTCGAACTGGTGTTCGAGCCGGGTCGTGCGCCTGTCCTCAACGGCAAGCAGGGCTTCAGCCAGAAGGCGCCGGATCCACTCAATGCCAGCTATTACTACAGCCGACCACAGATGATGGTGGGCGGGCGCATGCGTATCGGCGGCAAGGTGCGCGAGGTTGAGGGCCATGCCTGGCTCGATCACGAGTGGTCTAGCGAGATCCTGCCCGAAGGCGCGCGCGGCTGGGACTGGGTCGGTATCAATCTGTATGGCGGCGGCGGACTGATGGCCTTTCAGATGCGCGATGGCGAGGGCAGGGCGCTCTGGCATGCAGGCACGCTGAGCGAAGAGGACGGTGCCTCGCGCATCCATGGCCCCGACGAGCTGCGTTTTACCCCGCTGCGCCACTGGCAATCGCCGCGCACAGGGATCCGCTACCCGGTGGAGTGGGAGATCGAGCTCGCCGGGCGCCGCCTGCGCCTGCGACCGTTGATCGATGACCAGGAACTGGACAGCCGCGCGTCGACCGGGGCGATCTACTGGGAGGGCGCGGTTCGCCTGTTCGAACTGGGTGCGGCAGACGAGGCGCGTGCGATCGGTGAAGGCTATCTCGAGATGACGGGCTACGCCGAACGCCTCGCGATGTAACGCGAGGCGCCACGGGAACAGCCGCTGGAGCGACGCAATCATGTCTCTTGGCGCCCCGGGCCCCACCTCGAAAGACCCGCCAGGGCCCGACCACGGTGCCGCAGGTGCCAGCTGCCACATCCGGACTGTGCCCGGCCGCTTCCCGATGCCATAATCCAGCCTTTGCAATCAGGACGGGAGCCGTATCTTGATCCTTGTCACGGGCGGCGCCGGCTTCATCGGCGCAAATTTCGTGCTCGACTGGCTTGCTGGCGGCGATGAGGCCGTGCTCAACCTCGATGCGCTCACCTATGCGGGCAATCTCGAGACCTTGGCCAGTCTGGAGCACAACGCGGCGCACCGCTTCATCCACGGCGACATCTGCGATCGTGCACTGGTCGATGGCCTGCTGGCCGAGCACAGGCCGCGCGCGATCATCCACTTCGCTGCCGAGAGCCATGTCGACCGGTCCATCCACGGGCCGGGCACCTTTGTGCGTACCAACGTCGAAGGCACGTTCACACTGCTCGAAGCCGCGCGCACGTATTGGTCCGGACTGCCGGCCGACGATCGCGAGGCGTTTCGCTTCCTCCACGTCAGCACCGACGAGGTCTATGGCTCGCTCGGGCCACAGGATCCGCCGTTTGCCGAAACCAAGACTTACGAGCCCAACAGCCCGTATTCGGCAAGCAAGGCGGCGAGCGACCATCTCGTGCGCGCCTGGCACCACACCTATGGCTTGCCGGTGCTGACCACGAACTGTTCGAACAATTACGGCCCCTACCAGTTTCCGGAAAAGCTCATCCCGCTCATGATCGTCAACGCGCTGGCAGGCAAGCCGCTGCCGGTGTACGGCGATGGACTCAATGTACGTGACTGGCTCTACGTCGGTGACCATTGCAGCGCGATCCGTGAGGTGCTGGCGCGCGGACGCCCTGGCGAGACCTACAACATCGGCGGCTGGAACGAGATCGCCAACATCGACATCGTGCGCACCTTGTGCCGTCTGCTCGACGAGATGCGTCCCGACCCGGCCGGGCCGCACGAGCGCCTGATCAGCTATGTCAAGGATCGCCCCGGCCACGACCGCCGTTACGCCATCGATGCGCGCAAGATCGAGCGCGAACTGGGCTGGAAGCCGGCGGAGACCTTCGAAACCGGTATCCGCAAGACAGTGCGCTGGTATCTCGACAACCCCGGCTGGATAGCCAATGTGCAGAGCGGCGCTTACCGTGACTGGGTGGCGACCCAGTATGGCGGCAGTGACGCAGGGCAGGGCGCATGAGGATACTGCTGCTGGGCCGCAACGGCCAGGTGGGCTGGGAGTTGCAGCGCGCACTCGCGCCGCTCGGCGAGCTGGTCGCGCTCGATCGCCATGCAGACGCAGGCCTGTGCGGAGACCTCTCTCGCCCGGATGAACTGACCAGCACCATAGGCCGTGTGGCACCAACGGTGATCGTCAATGCCGCGGCCTACACCGCGGTGGACAAGGCGGAGACCGAAGCCGCCCAGGCTCGTCTCATCAACGCCGAGGCGGTGGGGGCACTCGCCGGTGCAGCCCGCGATGCGGGCGCCCTGCTGGTGCATTACTCGACTGACTATGTCTTCGACGGCAGTGGCGAGAGAGCCTGGACGGAGGCCGATGCAACCGGACCGCTGTCGGTGTATGGGCGTACCAAGCTTGAGGGCGAGCAGGCGATCCGCGAAAGTGCTTGCCGGCATCTGATCCTGCGTACATCCTGGGTCCATGCTGCACGCGGCGGAAACTTTGCGCGCACCATGCTGCGGCTGGCGGCCGAACGCGAGGTGCTGAGCGTGATCGCCGATCAGTTCGGCGCCCCCACCGGCGCAGATCTCATTGCAGACGTCAGCGCCCACGCCCTGCGCGCCTGCCTGAGCCGGCCGGAGCTTGATGGCACCTACCACCTCGCCGCGGCCGGCGTGACGAGTTGGCACGGGTATGCACAGTTCGTCATTGACGAAGCGCGCAACCTCGGGCGCGCGCTCAAGGTACGCGAGATCGCCAGGATCGGTAGCGCCGACTATCCCACCGCGGCCGTGCGTCCGCTCAATTCCCGCCTCGACACCACCAAGCTGCGCCATGCCTTCGGGCTCCACCTGCCAGACTGGCGCGACGGCGTCGCGCGCATGTTGCGCGAACTGCAGACCTGACCAAGGACACTCCCGACCATGACCATCAAGAGCGTGATCCTTTCCGGCGGCTCAGGCACCCGCCTGTGGCCTGCCTCGCGTGAAAGTTACCCCAAGCAGTTGCTGCCGCTGACCGGCGAACTGTCCCTGCTGCAGGAGACCGCGGTCCGCCTGAAGGGCTTTGCTGGCGCCGAGGTCGATCCTCGGCCGCTGGTCGTTACCAACGAGGAATACCGCTTCATCATCGCCGAGCAATTGCGCCAGATCGGCGTACGAGCGCCGCAGATCGTGCTCGAGCCGATCGGTCGCAATACGGCGCCAGCGCTCACGCTGGCGGCATTGGCTGCACTGGAGGAGGGTGATCCGGTGCTGCTGGTGATGCCAGCCGACCACGTGATCAGCGATGTCACGGCCTTCCAGCAGGCGATCGCAGAAGGCGCGCGAGCCGCCGCAGGAGGTGCGCTGGTGACCTTCGGCATCGTGCCGGACCGGCCTGAGACCGGCTACGGCTACATCCGAGCCGGGGCCCCGGTTGCCGACACCGGCACGGCACGTGGCCTGGCCGAGTTCGTCGAGAAGCCGGACCGCGCCACTGCCGAGCGCTATGTCGCGAGCGGGGCCTACTTCTGGAACAGCGGCATCTTCATGATGAAGGCCTCGGTGTGGCGTCAGGCGATCGCGCGTTTCAATCCCGACATGGAAGCCGCCTGCGCGCGCGCTTTTACCGCCCGCAGCACGGATGCAGACTTCATCCGCCTTGACGCCCCCGCCTTCGAGGCCAGCCCGAGCGATTCGATCGACTACGCGGTCATGGAACGCATCGCCGAAGCGCCGGAGCTGGGGCAGGGGGTGGTCGTACCCTTATCCGCCGGCTGGTCGGACGTTGGTGCCTGGGATGCGCTATGGGCCGTCTCGGACAAGGATGCAGACGGTAACGCCGCGCGCGGCGAGGTGCTGTTCGAATCAAGCCGGAACACTCTGGTACATGCCGGCAGCCGTTTGGTCGCCGCGATCGGCTGCGAGGACATGATCGTGGTCGAGACGCCGGATGCGGTGATGGTCGCGCACAAGGAGCGAACGCAGGACGTCAAGAAGGTCGTGGCGCGCCTGAAGGCCGAAGGCCGCAGCCTGACGCAGAGCCATCGCAAGGTGTACCGGCCCTGGGGCTGGTACGACTCGATCGACGCCGGCGAGCGTTTTCAGGTCAAGCGCATCGTCGTCAATCCCGGCGCCAAGCTCAGCCTGCAGATGCATCACCACCGCGCCGAACACTGGATCGTGGTGAAAGGTACGGCCGAGGTCACCAATGGCGACCGGACCTTCCTGCTCGGCGAGAACGAATCCACCTACATCCCGCTGGGACACACGCATCGCCTCGCCAACCCGGGCAAGCTGCCGCTGGAGATCATCGAGGTGCAATCTGGCAGCTATCTTGGCGAGGATGACATCGTGCGTTTCGAGGACAACTACGGCCGCACCGCCAGCTGACGGGACGCATGGCACGGCACCTGACGGCCGATCGGGCAGGTGCTGTGTATAATGCGCTCCGCTTCAGACGTAACACCCGCGGGGATGGCGGAATTGGTAGACGCACTGGATTTAGGTTCCAGCGCCGCAAGGCGTGAGAGTTCGAGTCTCTTTCCCCGCACCACATTGTTTTAAAAGGCCTTTTAAGCCAGGCCGCGACGTGGCCTGACCGCATTCGCGGATGCGTGTGGGCAGTATTGGTGCAGTGGTGCCCAAACTGCCGAAGCGCGAGACAGCCTGCAGAGTGACTCTTTCCCCCACCCTCTGCGATCACAAAACCACGATAATCTGCGTTATGTAAACTTAGCGAGTTGATCACGCCATTGGAAACTTGATAACTGATACGCCACGCTTCCCGCCATAATGCAGGAGCAAGAGCACGCAATGGCCGGGAGTACGCTGTGGACGCATCGGAGCTCGATCGCATTCTCGTGCAACATCGCCGAGAGCCCTCTCAACTTCTGCAGATCCTTATCGATGTGCAGGAACAGGCGGGATGGTTGCCGCCGGACGTCATCAGCGCCATTGCGTCCGCGCTAGCCGTGCCGCGTGTGCGGGTCGAGAGCACGGCGAGCTTCTACAGTTTTCTCCACACCCAGCCTGCAGGCGAATACCGGCTGCTGTTCTCGGACAACATCACTGACCGTATGCTCGGCAACACCGGGCTGATGAGCGCCCTGTGCGAGCAACTCTGGCTCGAACCAGGCCGGCTTTCCGAGGATGGATTGGTGCGCGTGGACACGACATCGTGCACCGGCATGTGCGACCAGGGGCCAGCCCTGCTCGCGAACGGCCGTGCGATCACCCGCCTGACTGTCGACCGGATCAACGAGATGGCGCACCTCGTTCGCAGCCGCGTACCCATCGGCGATTGGCCACCCGAATGGTTCGAGGTGGCGGACAACATCCAGCGTCGTGACGTCCTGCTCGATCATCGGTTGAGCCCGGGCGAAGCGCTCGCAGCGGCGCTCGACCGTGGCGCAGCCGGGCTGCTTGCCGAGATCGAGCGGTCGTCCCTGCGTGGTCGGGGGGGCGCAGGCTTCGGCAGCGACATCAAATGGCGCTCGTGCCGCGACGCCTGGGGCGACGCGCACTACGTTATCTGCAATGCCGACGAAGGCGAGCCAGGTACTTTCAAGGATCGTGTCCTGCTCAACAGCTACTTCGACCTCGTCGTCGATGGCATGTGCATCGCCGGTCTCGCGATTGGCTCGAGCAAGGGTTTCATCTACCTGCGCGGCGAATACCGCTACCTGCTCGACCGCCTCCAGGCACGCCTGGCGCAACGCCGCGAACAAGGCCTGCTGGGGCGCAACATCCTGGGCCGCGGCTTCAGCTTCGACATCGATATTCACCTTGGTGCCGGCGCCTATATCTGCGGCGAGGAGTCGGCACTCATCGAATCGCTCGAGGGCAAACCGGGTAAGCCGCGTATCCGGCCGCCCTTCCCTGTCACCAACGGCTACCGGGGTCAGCCCACCACGGTGAATAACGTTGAGACGCTCGCCCTCGCAGCCCTCATTGCCGTCCGTGGCGGCGAGTGGTTTCGCGCCATCGGCACGCCCGCCTCCACCGGCACCAAGTTGCTGTCGGTGTCGGGCGACGTCGCCCGTCCGGGGATCTACGAGTTTCCTTTCGGGGTTACCGTGGCCGACGTGCTGCAGGCCGCGGGCGCCCGCGACACCCTGGCCGTCACCAGTGCGGGCGCGGCAGGTCATTGTCTGGATGAGCACGAGTTCGGGCGCCGGATTGCCTTCGAGGACGTGGCCACGGGCGGCTCGATCATGGTGTTCGACCGCAGCCGCGACATGCTTGAGGTCGCGCGCAACTTCGCTCACTTCTTCGCCCATGAGAGCTGCGGTTTCTGCACACCGTGCCGGGTCGGCACCGTGGTGGTTGCCCGCCTGATTGATAAGTTGGCTGCCGGGCGTGGCTCGCCCTACGACCTTGAGGAGATGGCGAAGATGCACGTTCTCATGCAAGGGGCGAGCCATTGCGGACTTGGCAATACCGCGACCATCGCAGTCAACGACATGCTCTCCCGCTTCCGTTCGGTATTCGAGAGCAGGCTCCAGTCAAGCGAATACGAGCCCGCCTTCGATCTGGATGCCGCATTGTCGCGGGCGCGCCAGATGACCGGCCGGGACGATCCGGGCGCTCACCTGGGCAGCAACCTTAGCGCTATCGACACCCATCGGCATCCGCCCGATTGGGGTGATGCGACATACGCGCCCTTCCCCGCTACGCCAAGCCCTGCGAAGGATGAACAGCCATGAAGGACACCTTCCTGCTTGATGGCGAAGAAGTGGCCTTCACGCCGGGCCAGACGGTGATGCAGGCAGCAACTGCTGCTGGCAAGTACATCCCGCACCTGTGCTGGCATCCGGACTTTGCTGCGCACGGATCCTGCAAGCTGTGTACGGTGAGGATCGACGGCCGGCTGGCGACCGCCTGTACCGTGCGTGCGGCGGCGGGCCAATCAGTGGAAAGCGAAACCGAGGAACTGGCAGACAAGCGCCGTACCCTGCTGCAGTTGCTGTTCGTCGAGGGCAACCACTTCTGCCCATCCTGCGAGAAGAGCGGCGATTGCGTGCTGCAGGCCACGGCTTACAGGCTGGGCATGCTCAGCCCCCACTTCGACCACTTCTATCCCGACCGGGCCGTCGATGCCTCGCACCCGGACGTACTCCTCGACTTCAACCGCTGCATCATGTGCGAGCTGTGCGTGCAGGCCAGCCGCGACATTGATGGCAAGGACGTGTTTGCCCTGTCCGGGCGCGGCACGCGTTCGCATCTCATCGTCAACAGCGTCTCCGGCCAGCTGGCGGAAACGCGCTTTGCCGCCAGCGATCGTGCGGCCACGATCTGTCCGGTGGGCGTGATCCTGCGCAAGCGCGTGGGCTTCGCCGTGCCGATCGGCAAGCGCACCTATGATCGCGAACCGATCGGGGCCGTCCGGGCAGACACCGTGCACACCGACAAGGAGCCAGGCTGATGGCGGGCAAGCTCAAGGTCTCGACCGTGTCGCTGGCAGGTTGCTTCGGTTGCCACATGTCTTTGCTGGATATCGACGAACGCCTGCTGACGTTACTCGAAAGGGTGGAGTTCGACCGCTCACCGATTACCGACATCAAGCACTGCAGCCCCTGCGACATCGGACTGATCGAGGGTGGCGTGTGCAATGCCGAGAACGTGCACGTGCTGCGCGAGTTCCGCGCCAACTGCAAGGTGCTGGTCGCACTCGGCGCCTGTGCGGTCAATGGCGGCCTGCCGGCGCAGCGCAATGCGCTCGACGACGGCGAGATCCTGCAGATGGTGTATCGCACCGGGCACGGGCTGGCGCCGGGCAGCGCCGTACCCGACGACCCCGAACTGCCACTGCCGCTGAACCAGGTGCATCCGGTGCACGAGGTAGTGCGGATCGACTACTTCCTGCCTGGCTGCCCGCCCTCGGCTGATGCGATCTGGTCATTCCTGAACGATCTCATCGAAGGTCGTGCGCCCAGGCTCGGCCACGGCCTGCTGCAGTACGACTGAGACGGTACATAGGCACCCCATGCGCTCAACACGGATATGCCGCAAAGGACAGACGCCATGAGCTTGGATCTCGAAACCGCAACCGTTGCACGCGACAGACTACGCCGCGTCGCCATCGACCCGGTCACGCGCGTGGAGGGCCACGGCAAGGTCACCATCCTGCTCGACGAGGACAACAAGGTGCATCAGGTGCGCCTGCACATCGTCGAGTTCCGCGGCTTCGAGCGCTTCATCCAGGGCCGACCTTACTGGGAAGTACCGGTGATGGTGCAGCGTCTGTGCGGTATCTGCCCGGTGTCCCATCATCTCGCGGCGAGCAAGGCGCTCGACCTGATCGTCGGCGCCACGACCCTGACGCCGACGGCCGACAGAATGCGCCGGCTCATGCACTATGGCCAGATCCTGCAGTCGCATGCGCTTCACTTCTTCCATCTGTCCTCGCCCGACCTGCTGTTCGGCTTCGAGTCCGAGCCCGGTCGCCGCAACATCGTGGGCGTGGCGGAGCAGTTTCCCGACATTGCCCGCAAGGGCATCCTGCTGCGCAAATACGGACAGGAGGTGATCCGGCTCACCGCAGGCAAGCGCGTCCATGGCACCGGTGCTGTGCCAGGTGGCGTCAATCGCTCGCTGAGCAGCGCCGAGCGCCAGTTGCTGCTCAGAGACGCCTACCAGATGATCGCCTGGAGCCGGGAGGCGGTCGAGATCGTCCGCCGCATCCATGAACAGGACCCCACGCTCTACGACAGTTTCGGCAGCTTCGAGTCGAACTTCATGGGCATGGTCGCCCCCGACGGCAGCCTCGACCTCTACGACGGCGCGCTGCGTGCTCGTGACGCAGACGGGCGCATCCTCTTCGACCAGGTCGACTACCAGACTTACGACAGCCTGATCATGGAAGAGGTCAAACCCTGGACCTACATGAAGTTCCCCTACCTCGCCGCACTCGGCCCCGAGCGCGGCTGGTACCGGGTCGGACCGCTGGCGCGAGTGCAGAACTGCGACAGCATCCCCACGCCGTTTGCCGACCATGAGCGGCGGACCCTGCTTGCCTACGCCGGTGAGCGCCCGATGCACGCCACGCTGGGCTATCACTGGGCGCGCATGATCGAGATGCTGTTTGCCGCGGAGACGATCAAGGATCTCCTCCACGACGACGATATCGAGGGTGACGAGCTGATGGTGAGCGGGGCCCGCCGGCGCGAGGGCGTCGGTGTCATCGAGGCGCCGCGCGGCACCCTGTTCCACCACTACCAGGTCGGCGACGACGACCTCGTCACCATGGCCAACCTCATTGTGTCGACCACCAACAACAATCAGGCGATGAATGCCGCGGTGCGCGAGGTGGCCAGGCGCTACCTGGACGGCCGCGAGCTCACCGAAGGGCTGCTCAATCACATCGAGGTTGCCATTCGCGCTTACGACCCCTGCCTGTCGTGCGCGACCCACGCCCTGGGCAAGATGCCGCTCGAGGTACGGCTGGTCGACGCCGCGGGTGAGGAGCTCGACCGCCGCTGCCGTCAGTGAGCCCGGGCACAGCGCATGCTGACATGAGCATACGGACGCCGCCGCCGATTCTCGTGTTCGGCTGGGGCAACCCCAGCCGCGGTGACGACGCACTCGGCCCCCTTTTCATCGACGCCCTCGCTGGTCGCGCGCTGCCCGGTGTCGAGTGCCTGACCGACTTCCAGCTCCAGGTCGAACATGCACTCGACCTGCGCGACCGGCAGCGCGTGCTCTTCGTCGATGCTTCGGTCGACGCCGGGCACCCTTTCGAGGTCAGCACAGTCCTGCCGGCGCGCGACACCAGCTTCACCACGCATGCGGTGTCGCCGCAGGTGGTGCTGAGTGTGTTCGAGGACCTGGAGCGATGCCCGCCGCCCCCTTCAACGCTCCTCGCCATCCGCGGTGAGCAGTGGGCGCTGGGTACCGAGCCGTCGCCGCAGGCAATGGCCCGGCTCGCAGCGGCCCTGGACTGGGCGCAGGCGTGGTGCACAACCAGCCCGCCGGCGCCCGAAGGCGGCTGAGCGCGGCCTCACTCGAGTTCGCGCAAGGCCTCCAGCGCCTCGTCGACGCGCTCCACGGCGATCACCCGCAATCCGTCGATGGCCTGCTTGGGCGCATTCGCGCGCGGCACGATGGCGGCGTCGAAGCCGAGTTTGGCTGCTTCCTTCAGGCGCTCCTGGCCGCGCGGCGCGGGGCGGATCTCACCGGCAAGGCCGACCTCGCCGAACACGGCCAGGCCACGACGCAAGGGGCGATCGCGCAGCGAGGACACGATCGCGAACAGGATCGCGAGATCGGCAGCCGGCTCGGTGATCTTCACCCCGCCCACCGCATTCACGAACACGTCCTGGTCGAAGCACACAATGCCGGCGTGGCGATGCATCACCGCCAGCAGCATGGCCAGCCGCGTCTGCTCGAGGCCGACCGAAAGCCGGCGCGGGTTGGGGCTCTGCGACGCATCGACAAGCGCCTGCACCTCGACCAGCAGCGGACGCGTTCCCTCCTGGGTGATCAGCACGCAGCTGCCCGGCACCTGCTGGGAGTGCTGCGACAGGAAGATCGCCGACGGGTTGGACACGCCGCGCAGCCCACGCTCGGTCATCGCGAACACGCCGAGCTCATTGACCGCACCGAAGCGGTTCTTGAAAGCACGGATGAGACGGAAGCTCGAGTGCGTGTCGCCCTCGAAGTACAGCACGGTATCGACGATGTGTTCGAGCACCCGCGGACCGGCGAGCGCCCCGTCCTTGGTGACATGGCCGACGAGGATCAGGCAGGTGCCGCTCTGCTTGGCAAAGCGCGTGAGCTGGGCCGCGCATTCGCGCACCTGCGCCACCGAACCCGGGGCCGACTGCAGGGTTTCGGAATAGACGGTCTGGATCGAGTCGATGACCGCCACCCGCGGCCTCGCCTCACGCAGTGTGTGCAGGATGCGCTCAAGGTTGATCTCGGCCAGCATCTGCAAGGGCGTCGCAGGCAGCTGCAGGCGCTGAGCACGCAGCGCGACCTGTTCGCCCGACTCTTCGCCGCTCACATAAACTGCGGTCGTGCGCACCTCCTCTGCGCCCGCGCCTGCCCCCTGCTGCAGGGTCGCAAGGTTGGACAGGGCCTGCAACAGCAGCGTCGACTTGCCGATCCCCGGATCGCCACCGATCAGCACGACACCGCCGCTCACCAGTCCGCCGCCGAGCACACGGTCGAATTCGTCCAGTCCGGTTGGCTGGCGGGGTTCCTCCTTGGGCTGCAGCGCAGACAGGGGGCGCAGTCGCGCGGTATCGCCGGCCAGGGCCGCAAAGCGGTTGCCGGCCGATGACGTTGCCGGCTCAAGGACGGTTTCGACCAGCGTGTTCCAGGCCTGACACTGCGGGCACTGACCCTGCCAGCGCACCGCCTGTGCACCGCACTCGGTGCACACGAACGCAGTCTTCGCGCGTGCCATCAGTCAGTTACGGTGCGGGCAGTCGGAAATTGGCCGTCTGACATCGGGTCAGGCCGCGCTGTCGCGATCGGCCATCCGCGCGAATTCCTCGCAGGCAAAGTCTGCAAAGGCGGTGATCAGTCGCGAGCGGAACTTGTCACGGGGCAGGATGACTTCGAGCGGGGTGTAGATCCTCGGCTCGAGCGCAATCGCAACCAGACGGCCATCCTCCAGGTCTCGCTGGATCGCGCGTTTCGACGCGATGGCAAAGCCCAGCCCCGCAGCCGCAAGGTGCTTGATCGTCGCCAGACTGCCGATCTCAGCGCACAGGGTGATCTCACTACCGGCAATGCCGGCAGCCTCGAAGAACTCGTCAGCAATCTGACGGATGCCGTTACCCGGGTCACGATCAATGAAGGGGTGGCCGACCAGGTCCTTCGCTCGCAGACTCTTGAACGCCGCAAGCGGGTTGTCGGGACTGCAGATCACGAACAGCTCGTCGCGTGCAGCACTGCGGCGCTCAATGGCGTGTTGCTCGGTAACGATCTCGATGAGGCCGATGTCCAGATCACGCGCAGCAACGGCATCTTCGGTCAGTTTCGAGTTGCCGACCACCACACGCGGCAACACGCGTGGGTAGCGGCGCTTGAAGCCTTCAAGGATGTGCGGTAGCCAGTAAGCGGCGATCGTTGTGCTGGTGCCGATCTTGATCTGGCCCGCAAGCTCGTCGGTAAGCTCGGACACGCGCGAGTCCAGCTCGGCGGAGAGTCCGAGAATCCGCTCGGCGTAGGCCAGCACAAGTTCGCCCGCAGGTGTCAGGGAGATCTTGCCATGCCCGCGATCGAGCAACCGGGTGTCGAAGTGCTCTTCCAGCTGCTTGATCTGGAAGGTGACGGCTGGCTGCGTCATGTGAAGGTGTTCTGCCGCGCGCGTGAACGAGCCGTGCTTCGCTACCGCGTGGAAAACCTGAAGTCTGCGATCTGCCATGATCCGGATAAGGATGGTTTATCAACTCGAATTAAAGCACAAATGCAGGCGTTCGGCGATCCCACAGACGCCGGGGTTTGGTGCCAAAGCTGGCGCTGATTTCGGGCATTGATCGGCGTCATCACCATGCACACGCCTTCGTGATATAAACCGCGCTCCTGCTACCGTGAGCCTGCTACCGCACGATGCCGCTCGGCTTCTACATCATCATGGCTGCGCAGTTCTTCTCTGCGCTCGCCGACAATGCCTTGCTCATCATCTCGATCGCAATGCTCCGGGACATGGCCGCACCGTCCGAGTTCGAGCCGCTGCTCAAGCTGTTCTTCACCCTGTCCTACGTCGGCTTGGCCGCATTCGTCGGCGCCTTCGCCGACTCGATGCCCAAGTGGCGGGTGATGCTGATCAGCAACACGATCAAGATCGGCGGCTGCCTGATGCTGTTTCTGGGCAGCCACCCGTTGCTGGCCTACGCCGTGATAGGACTCGGTGCGGCCGCTTACTCGCCCGCCAAGTACGGCATCCTCACCGAGTACCTCCCTCACCGCCTGCTGGTGGTCGCCAACGGATGGATCGAGGGGCTCACGGTGGGGGCAATCATCATCGGTACCGTGATGGGCGGCATCATGATCCGCGACGACGTCTCTGCGGCCCTGATGGGCCTGGGGCTGCCCTTTGCCGACAACGCCTTCGAGGCGGCAGTGTTCGTCATCGGCTCGCTCTATCTCGCCGCGGCCGTGTTCAACATGTTCATCCCCGATACCGGTGTCGACCACAAGCCGCTCAAGAACAACCCGATCTACCTGTTTCATGATTTCAACCACTGTCTGCGCCTGCTGTGGCGCGACAAGCTCGGTCAAATCTCTCTCGCCGTCACCACGCTGTTCTGGGGCGCCGGGGCAACCTTGCAGTTCATCGTCATCAAGTGGGCCGAACACAACCTGGGTATGAGCCTCTCCGAAGCCTCCATGCTGCAGGGCGTGGTGGCGCTCGGAATCGCCGCCGGCTCGATCCTTGCCGCGCGCTACATCTCACTGCGTCAGTCCGTGAGGGTGATCCCGCTTGGCATCGCGATGGGGATCGTTGTCACCTTGATGATCGGCGTGACAGAGGCGTGGATCGCGATGGCGCTCATGGTGGTCGTGGGCGGACTCGCGGGCTTCTTCGTGGTGCCGATGAATGCACTGCTGCAGCACCGCGGCCATATTCTGATGGGCGCTGGCCACTCAATCGCGGTGCAGAACTTCAACGAGAACCTGTCGATCCTCGTCATGACCGGCACCTATGCCTTGCTGATCATGTTCGGGCTGTCGATCAACACCGTGATCGCGCTCTTCGGCATCTTCGTCGCCGGCACAATGCTCGTCGTCAAACGCCGCCACGAGGCAAACCAGCGCGAATTCGACAATGTCGCCCTGCTCGAGGACCGCACGCACTGAGCAGCACCCCAAGCATGCTCAGTCCGACGCGCAGGCGCCGGCCATCAAGCGACGGCCAAAGCACAGATCCTCCCAGGCTTTGGCCTTGTCCTGCGGATTGCGCAGCAGATAAGCCGGATGATAAGTCACCATCACTGGCACGCCATTGCGCTCGAAACGCTTGCCGCGTGCGGCAGAGATTGCGATCTCACGATTCAGCAACGCTTGTGCGGCCGGACGGCCGAGCGCAACAAGCAGCCGCGGCCTGACCAACTCGATCTGGCGCTGCAGATAGGGCAGACAGGCGTCCAACTCGGCCCCCTGAGGCGTGCGGTTGTGCGGCGGCCGGCACTTGACCGCATTGGCAATGAAAACGTCGTGGCTCCTGTCCAGGCCGATGGCACCCAACATGTTGTCGAGCAGGCGGCCCGCCGGACCAACGAAAGGTTCGCCTCGAAGATCCTCCTCGCTGCCCGGCCCTTCGCCGACGAACATCCAGCGTGCATTGCGGTCACCAACACCAGGTACGGCCTGCCTGCGCTGCTCGCAAAGGCCACAAGCGCGGCAGGCGCGCATGTCTTCCTCGAGGGCGTCCCACTGAAGGCTGGCAATCCGCTGGGCGCGCACGCTGCTGATCGCGTCATCGGCGGACGGCGGCGCGACATCTTCGGGTAGAGGCTTGGCAGGCGGCTCGACGCGCGCGCGCGCCCGTGTGTCGGGCCGCGACGGCGCACGCTCGTCCCGCGACAGCTGAGGTGACGACTCGACGCCCTGGGCTGCCACGCCTATGTCGTCCTGAGCCTCATCGGCAGTCCTGCGCAACCGCCAGACCGGCCCAAGGCCCATTTCCCTCAGCAACGCATCACGGCGGGATGTTTGCGTACCCGCGATCATAGGTCCCGCCTCATCACGATCGCATCCTCGCGCCCATCGACTGCCGGATAGTAGCCACGACGACGGCCAATCTCACTGAAACCCGAGCGCTCATAAAGTGCCAGGGCAGTCGCGTTCGAAACGCGCACCTCGAGAAAGAACGCGACTGCGCCCTGATCACGGGCGAAATCCGCAATCCAGTCCAGCAACTGTCGTCCATACCCCCTGCCCTGCGCCCGAAGACTCACGCCGATGTCGAGCAGGTGCGCCTCATCGAGGACGCGCAGAACAACCGCGTACGCTAACGCTTCGCCACCAGCGTGCATCACCCAGGCATCGTTGCCGGCGGCCAGCGCATCCTCGAAGTTACGGCGCGTCCAGGGGTGTGCATGAAGGCAAGCTTCCTCAGCGCACACCCAGTCGAGGTCGTTCGCCGTCATCGGCGTGATCACGCAGGCGTTCATGAATCAGGCCCGTCCACCCCGAGCGAGTCGTTCGGCCGTCGTGAAGGCGACCTTATCGCGCACATAAAGCGGCAGCGCGTACTCAGCGGCGACCAACTCCTTCCTCAACGCCATCGCAGCGCCCAGGCGAGCGACTTCGTCCGCACGCGGCACAAGGTCGGGCCTGCACCCGGTGAGTCGGCCAAGCGTACGCGCCTCGAGTTCCTCGGGCCATGCCGCAAAAGCAGACCCTGCAGCAAACCAGTCGCCCGGCGGCAGTTCGAATGCGCCAGGTGCGTCACAGCGTGGACCGTTGAGGGCGACGGGCAGGCCGTCCCCGTCAAGCTCGTAAGTGGCGTGATACATCTCGCCCATGCGCGCATCGGTAGCCACCAGCACGCGGGGTGCAGGCACCTGCAAAGCCAGAGCCTGCAGACTGCACACGGCAGCAACCCCCAGGTCGGCGCCCAGTGCAATGCCCTGTGCGACACCGCAACCCAGGCGCAAGCCGGTAAACGCACCAGGGCCTGCGCCAAACGCAACCGCATCCAGTTGTGTTGCTGCAAGGCCCGCCTCGGCCAACACTGCGCGTACGTCTCGCAACACCGCTTCGGAATGATTTGCGGCACCGTGAATACGGCGGCTGAGCAACGCTCCACCCGCAAGCAAGGCGACGCTGCCATGCTCGGTGGCGGTCTCGATCGATAGGACGTTCATGGTGGCGCCATTCTACCGGCTCGGGGCGCCCCCCGACAGGCGTCGTAAAGCCCTCGCGGGCAAGGCTCAGCGTTTGCCCCGCCCGGAGACCTTGTCGTCCTGGTAGGCCCCGCGCGCCGCATCGCTGACGTGTCGGCGCAGATGCCCGCGCTCCTCCGCACTGATGCTGCGGCGCTGCGGCGTGGTGTTACTGTCCTTGCCGGAATCCTCGAGAGTCTGCCGCCAGTCTTTCGTGGCACGCTGGACGACAGGCTTCACGGCATGCGCCTCGCCCGTGACAGCCTCGCTCACGCCCTGCGCCATTGCCTCGGCGGACGGCAGGAGCGTGGCAAGCATGCAGGCCACCACGCCCGAAATCGCGTGCAGCCTGTGCGACGTCCTGGGCTGCGAGCGTAGGACGCTCACTGCGGAAGAGGCTGATCTGGGAGTCTGATTCATCTGGTCTGTCTGGACGGCGAGTCCGTCAACGCGGCCCACCGAATATGAGGCTTCAGGCTACGGACCTTACGGCAAATGACCATCGATGTGTAGTGCGCCAGGTCAAAGCCACGGGCGTTTTGTAAGGTGATATTGCCTCTGCCCTAGGCGCTTACGAAGGGTTACCCGGCAAATTCAGTGCCCGCCGACGAGCCTACTGGCAAGCGCTCGAGACTCAGGCTAGCATTCCTCACATGAACCAGAAGACACGCTATCGCATTCTCGTCGTCGATGACGACGCACGTCTGCGCGAACTCCTGTCCCGCTACCTGCAGGAGCAGGGATTCGCCGTCAAGGCCGTGGGTGACGCACCGATGATGGATCGGGCGCTGCATCGTGAGCACTACGATCTGGTAGTGCTCGACTTGATGCTGCCGGGCGAAGATGGTCTCGCCATCTGTCGACGGCTTCGCGGCGCTGAGAACACGATCCCCATCATCATGCTGACAGCCAAGGGCGACGACGTAGACCGTATCGTCGGTCTTGAGATGGGAGCAGACGACTACATCGCCAAGCCCTTCAATCCACGCGAACTCGTGGCGCGCATCCAGGCCGTCATGCGCAGGCAGCCGCAAACGCTGCCCGGCGCCCCGACCGCTGAGGACGAGGTCGTCGCCTTCGGCCGCGTGAAGGTGAATCTCGGCACGCGCTCCTTGACCCGGGATGATGAGGAGATCCAGCTCACCACGGGGGAGTTCTCCCTGCTCAAGGTGCTGCTGACACATCCGCGTCAGCCGCTGTCGCGTGACAAGCTCATGGAACTCGCGCGCGGGCGCGAGTACGGCGTGTTCGATCGCGCCATCGATGTCCAGGTGTCTCGCCTGCGCAAGCTGGTTGAGGACGACCCCGCCAAGCCGCGCTACCTTCAGACCGTGTGGGGCTTCGGCTATGTGTTCGTACCCGACGGGCAGAAGGGTGGCGGCGAGGAAGACGCCAAGCCGGACGCGGCCACCTGAGCCCTGGATGACCGAGGCGCCACTGCGCACACTGGAGCGGGCGGCCAGGACACCCCTGGCTGCTCGCCTGTTGCCGCATACCCTGTTGTGGCAGACCTTTCTGCTCGTCGCGCTGCTGCTCATCGTGGCGCTGGGCGCATGGTCGCAGATCTTTCGCTACGTACAGGAGCCTGCGCGCGCTCGTGACGTAGCACAGATGGTCGTATCCGTTGTGAACTTGACGCGTACCGCGCTGATCAACGCCGATATCGACCGCAGGGTGGACCTGCTCATCGACATGGCTGCGCTCGAGGGCATCCGTATCTATCCGGCCGAGCAAAGCGATGAGCTTGAGCCCTTGCCCGACACCCGACCTCATCGCTTGCTGGTGAACGATGTCAGGCGTCAGCTGGGTGAGCACACACGCTTCGCCACGCGCTGGAAGACGCTGAACGGTTTCTGGGTGAGTTTCCGCCTCGACCCCGAAGACGCCAACGATGAATACTGGGTCATGCTGCCCCCGGAGCGCATCGAGAATCCGGACAGCTTTGGCTGGCTGGGCTGGGGCGGTGGCGCCCTGCTTGCGGCCTTGCTTGGCGCCTTCCTGATCGTGTCTCGGGTAAGCGCCCCACTTCGCCAGCTCGCACGTGCGGCACGGCAGGTGGGCAGTGGGGTCACGCCGCCGCCGCAGGAAGAATCCGGCCCGCAAGAGATCGCCGTGGTCGCCCGTGCCTTCAACCAGATGACGAGCGACCTTGCGCGCATGGATGCCGATCGTGCCCTGATTCTCGCTGGTGTGTCGCATGACCTGCGCACACCATTGGCCAGACTTCGACTCGGCATCGAAATGTCCGGCGCACCTGACGACGACGTCGCTGCGATGGTGACCGACATCGAGGAGATGGACCGCATCATCGGGCAGTTCCTTGACTTCGGGCGCGGGACACCGCAGGAGGCTTTTGCGCTGCTCGACCTCGTCACACTTTGCCGCGAGGTGTCCGACCCTTACCGCCTGCGTGGTGTCGACATACGCCTCAGCACTCCGGATCATCTGGTCGTAGCAGTTCGTGCACTGTCGCTACGACGGGCGCTGGCCAACCTGATAGACAATGCTCTCCGTTACGCGGGTGACGAGTGCCCGCTCGATATTGTCGTCAGCGTGAGTGACGATGAGGCGTGCATCGAAGTTGCAGATCGTGGCCCCGGCATCCCGGAGACAGAAGTCGAGCGCATGCGCCAGCCCTTCACCCGTCTCGAAAAGGCGCGCTCGAACACGAAGGGAGCAGGCCTTGGCCTGGCGATCGTTGAACGCATCGTGGCATCACACCACGGACGACTCGAGCTGCTGCCACGCACAGGCGGTGGCCTGAGGGCCATCCTCTGCCTGCCCGCCGTCGCAAGTGACGGCGGCCGCGATAGAATCAATCAATCAGACTTGGGCCCCGGCCACGAACCATGAAAATCCTCTTCGATCTCCTCCCCGTCATCCTGTTCTTTGCCGCCTACAAGCTCGGCGGTGCAAACCCGGATACCGCCCACGCATTGGCCTCCGGCTGGCTCGGGGGTGACATCGCGCCGTCGCAGGCGCCCATCCTCATCGCCACGTTCGTCGCCATCGTCGCCACAGGCTTGCAGATCGCGCTTGTATGGCTCCGTCATCGCAAGGTCGACAACATGCTGTGGGTTAGCCTTGGCATCATTGTCGTGTTCGGCGGTGCCACACTGTTCTTTCACAACCCCACCTTCATCAAGTGGAAGCCGACGGCACTTTATTGGTTGTTCGGCTTCGTGTTGCTTGGATCCGCCCTGATCCTCAAGCGCAACCTCATCCGCAAAATGCTTGAAGCGCAGATCCAACTGCCCGATCAGGTGTGGGGACGGCTCAACGCCGCATGGGCGTGCTTCTTCGTTGCCATGGGTCTGCTCAACCTCTATGTCGCCTACAACTTCAGCGAAGAAGCATGGGTCAACTTCAAGATGTTCGGCGGCCTTGGCCTGATGCTCGCATTCGTTCTGGCTCAAGGCTTCTATCTGTCACGCCACATGGAAGAGGAAACCAACTGATGTACTACGCATTGATCGGCGAGGACGCACCGGGCACGCTCGATACGAGACTTGCCGTCCGTCCCGAACACGTCGCTCGCCTGGAGCTGCTGCGCAACGAAGGGCGGCTGTTGCTGGCGGGTCCGATGCCCGCAATCGACTCACCCGACCCGGGGCCTGCGGGCTTCCTGGGCAGCTTGATTGTGGCCGAGTTCGACTCGCTCGCCAGCGCTGAAGCGTGGGCACGCGAAGACCCCTATACCCGGGCCGGCGTGTTCGCGCAGGTGACCGTGCGTCCTTTCCGCAAGACCTTGCCGTGAGCGCGCAGACCGTCGAGCGCATGCGCGCAATCCTGGCCCAGGGCTTCCAGACCCGGGTACTCGAGATCGAGGACGAGAGTGCCCTGCATGCCGGCCACGCCGGCGCCCGAGAAGGCGGTGGGCACTATCGGCTTTACATCGTTTCCGATGCTTTCGAAGGCTGCAGCAGAGTGCAGCGACAGCGTATGATCTACACCGCGCTTGGCGACATGATGAAGAAGGACATCCATGCGCTTGCCATTCGCGCGCTTTCGGCCACAGAGGCCACCACACATGAAAACTGAAGGAATCTCCATGAAACAGTTCCCGAGCCGCCTCGCCGTCACGCTGCTGGCCGGCTTCCTCGCCCTCCCCGCACTCGCTGCCGACTCGCTCGCCAAGGTCAATGGCATTGCCATTCCGGCTGCGCGTGCAGAAGCCATGATGGCCGAGCAGCGTGCCCAGGGCGTTCCCGAGAGCGAACAACTGCAGGGCGCGATCCGCGAGGAACTCGTGCGCCGCGAAGTGCTGGCGCAGGAAGCCGCCAAAAAGGGGCTGGACAAGAAGGCTGATGTGCAGGCTCAGATGGACATGGCGCGCCAAGCCATCCTGATCCGCGCCTACCTGCAGGAGTACGTACGCACCAACGCCGTGAGCGACGCCGAACTGCAGAAGGAATACGATGCCATCAAGGGGCGCATGGGCGACAAGGAATACCTCCCGCGCCATGTCCTCGTGGAGACAGAGATTGAGGCCAAGGCGATCATCGCCCGCCTGCAGAACGGTACGCCGTTTGCAGAAGTCGCCAAGGAGTCCCGTGATCCGGGCTCTCGTGAGCGTGGCGGCGAGCTCGGCTGGAGCAACCCCGGCATGTTCGTGAAGCCCTTTGCCGATGCAATGGTGGGCCTCGAGAAGGGCAAGTACACCCGTACCCCGGTCAAGAGCGATTTTGGCTATCACGTCATCCAGCTCGATGACGTGCGCGCTGTCCAGGCCCCTCCGTTCGAAGAGGTGAAGCCCCAGCTTCAACAGCGCCTGCAGCAGCAGATGGTCGAACGCCATGTGCTCGAGCTGCGCGAGAAGGCGAAGGTGGAGTGACGCACTGACGGCGCGCCTGCACTGCGTCTGCCAAGTCAGGCGCGCCTACACCAAAAGGCCCGACCCGGCATGCGCCGGTCGGGCCTTTTTGCTCCGCTTGCCGCCGCCTCAGCAGGCAGCGGCCTCCGGGTCGGGGCTCAGAAGTTCTCTTCGGCGAGTTCCAGAGCACCGGCTGCACCATTGACCACCGTGTAGGCGAGGCCAGGTGCCTGCGCCAGGACGTGATCGGCATAGAAGCGTGCGGTGACGATCTTGGTCTTGTAGAAACTCGCCTCGCCCTCGCCAGCTTCCAGCTTGCGCCGGGACACCAGTGCCGCGCGCGCCATCTGCCAGCCACCGGCGACGATGCCAAGCAGCTTCAGGAAAGGCACCGAGCCAACCGAGGCCGCCTTGATGTCCTTAGCGTAGGTCGCGAGGATGTAGGCAACCGCCTCCTCCACAGCAGCGATGCCGGCACCCAGTGCCTTGCGGATGGCAGCAAAGGCCTCGCCGTCGACGGCGGCGAGTTCGGCCTCGACTGCACGCATCTGAGCCACCACGCCGGCAATGGTCACGCCGTTCTCGCGGGCGATCTTGCGGCCGATCAGGTCATTGGCCTGGATCGCAGTCGTGCCCTCGTAGATGGTCGTGATGCGAGCGTCACGGAAGTGCTGCGCTGCACCCGTCTCCTCGATGAAGCCCATGCCGCCGTGCACCTGCACGCCATCGGACGTGACGTCGATCGAGTTCTCCGTGCACCAACCCTTGACCACAGGGATCATCAGGTCGACAAAAGCCTGGTTCTGTACGCGCACGGCTTCGTCAGCATGGTTGTGCGCCTTGTCGAAGGCCGCGCCGACGACGTAGGCGAGCGCACGCATGGCTTCGGTCTTGCTCTTCATGTTCATGAGCAAGCGGCGCACATCGGCATGATGCAGGATGTTGACCTTGGGGCCGCCCCGCACGCCGGCGTCCGTACCCTGCACGCGATCCTTGGCGTACTGCAGCGCATGCTGGTAGGCGCGCTCGGACAGGGCCAGGCCTTCCATGCCGACTGCAAAGCGGGCTTCGTTCATCATGATGAACATGTACTCGAGGCCGCGGTTCGGCTCGCCGACCAGAGTACCGATCGCGCCGCCCTTGTCGCCGAAGGCAAGCACGGCGGTCGGGCTTGCGTGGATGCCGAGCTTGTGTTCGATCGACACGCAGTGCACGTCGTTGCGTACGCCCAGGCTGCCATCGGCATTGACGAGGAACTTCGGCACCACGAACAGCGAGATGCCCTTCACGCCTTCGGGTGCATCCGGCAGGCGGGCCAGCACGAGATGAATGATGTTGTCGGTGAGGTCGTGCTCGCCATAAGTGATGAAGATCTTCTGACCGAAGATCTTGTAGGTGCCATCACCCTGCGGCTCGGCCTTGGTACGCACGGCGGCCAGGTCGGAACCGGCCTGCGGCTCCGTCAGGTTCATGGTGCCGGTCCATTCGCCGGAGACCATCTTGGGCAGATACATGCTCTTCTGCTCATCCGTGCCGCGCAGCATGAGCGCCTCGATTGCACCACTGGTCAGCATCGGGCACAGCGAGAAGGCCATGTTGGCCGACTTCCACATCTCCATCACGCCAGTCGCCAGCAGCTTGGGCAGGCCCTGACCACCGTATTCGGGGTCGCAAGGAAGTGCAGTCCACCCAGATTCGGTGAATTGCTTGTAGGCGTCCTTCCAGCCTGGTGCGGTCGCGACTTCACCGTCGCTCCATTTGGCACCCTCCTGGTCACCAGTCCAGTTCAGCGGGGCCAGCACGCCGGACGCAAACTTGTCGGCCTCCTCGAGAATTGCGTCCACGAGGTCGGCAGACACTTCCTCGTTGCCCGGCAGTTGGATCACGGCATCGAGGTCGGCGAGTTCGTTCATGACGAACTGCATGTCGCGGAGAGGGGCGTTGTAGTTGCTCATCAGGGTCGTCGCTCCAGGGAAGGTGTATTAAGCCGATACGGATTTGTTACTTGCCGATCAGGTAACGGCGATCGTCGAATGCCGCCACCCAGTCGGGTCGATAGACCACCATCAGCGTGATGACTGCCCCGCTGATCCAGGCCTCAGAAAAACCGAGCAGCAGGAAGAACGGCAAATACTCGCCAAGGAGGAAACCGGCACTGTATGCGCCAGCAAGCACCAACGAGAGCGAGCTCACCGTTCCCTGCAAGATCACCGTCAGCGCGGCTCCCGCGAAGCTGGTGAGGAATACGAACACGAAGAAGTGCGCCGGCAACCAGCGCTCGATCGCACGCTGAATCGCGTAGGCGAGGCCTACCGGCACCACGGCCATCAGCACGAAGTTGAGCGGCCATGCCACCCACTCCACGGCGCCATTCATGGTCACACCGGTCAATGCCAGCGCGAGCGCCACCAGGGCAAGCCACGGACCGAGCGCCAGCGTTGCAGCCATCGCTCCCAGCATGTGCAGGTTCAAGCCGGGTTGCACCCCGGCCTTCAGGCTCCACATCAGCATCACGCCGACGGCGAAACCCAGCAAGAGATTGACCTGACTGCCGTCACGCAGCCGTGCCCAGGGAGCGCGGCGCGCGATACCGTATAAAGCCGCCAGCGTGATCGCCAGCATCACCCCATGCCACGCCGTGGAATACAGCGATGCAGGAAGGTTCACGCTGGCGACCGCGCCGGTACTGACCGATCAGACCGCGCCGGTCAGCTCGGGCACGACCTGGAACAGGTCGCCCACGAGACCGTAGTCTGCAACCTGGAAGATCGGCGCTTCGGGGTCCTTGTTGATCGCCACGATCACCTTGGAATCCTTCATGCCTGCCAGGTGCTGGATCGCCCCCGAGATACCGATGGCGATATAGAGCTGCGGCGCAACGATCTTGCCAGTCTGACCGACCTGGTAGTCGTTCGGCACATAGCCCGCGTCGACCGCCGCGCGCGATGCACCCAGCGCCGCACCGAGCTTGTCGGCGAGCGGTTCGAGCAACTGGTGGTAGTTGTCACCACTGCCAAGGCCACGACCACCGGAAACGATGATCTTGGCCGCCCCGAGCTCGGGACGCGCGCTCTTCGTGATCTCGCGGCCAACCAGCGCGGTCGTGCCCAGATCAGCGCCTGCGGCAACCGCCTCGACCGGCGCGGCATTGCCGTCGCCTGCGGCATCGAAGGCTGTGGTACGCACGGTAATCAACTTGATGGCATCCGCACTCTTGACGGTCGCCAGCGCATTGCCGGCGTAGATCGGGCGGACGAAGGTGTCGGGCGCCTCAACAGCGACGATATCGCTGATCTGTGCGACGTCGAGCAGCGCGGCCACGCGCGGCAGCATGTTCTTGCCAGCCGAGGTGGCGGGCGCAAGCACGTGACTGTAGCCCTGCGCCAGACCCTTCACCAACTCGGCAACGTTCTCGGCGGTCTGGGCCTCGTAGTGGGGCGCGTCGCACACCAGCACCTTGGCCACGCCGGCGACCTTGGCCGCCGCCTCTGCCGCGGCGCTGCAACCGGCGCCTGCAACAAGCACGTGTACGTCGCCGCCGAGCTTGCCTGCTGCGGTGACGGTGTTGAGCGTGGCGGCCTTGATGGACTGATTGTCGTGTTCAGCAATGACGAGAATGGCCATGTTCAGATCACCTTCGCAACGTTCTTGAGTTTGTCCACCAGCTGCGCAACATCAGCCACGCGTTCACCTGCACTGCGCTTGGGCGGCTCGGAGACCTTGAGGGTGGTCAGGCGCGGAGCAACATCGACGCCCAGATCGGCAGGCTTGACGGTGTCGAGCGGCTTTTTCTTGGCCTTCATGATGTTGGGCAGCGTGGCGTAGCGCGGCTCGTTGAGGCGCAGATCGGTGGTCACCACCGCCGGCAGCGAGACGGACAGCGTCTCGAGGCCGCCGTCGATCTCGCGCGTCACCGCCGCCTTGCCGTCGGCAAGCGCCACCTTCGACGCAAACGTTGCCTGCGGCCAGCCCATCAGCGCAGAAAGCATCTGGCCGGTCTGGTTGGCGTCATCATCGATGGCCTGCTTGCCGCAGATCACCAGGTTAGGCTGCTCTTTGTCGCACACCGCCTTGAGCAGCTTGGCAACGGCCAGGGGCTGCAGCTCGACGTCTGTCTCTACCAGGACGCCGCGATCGGCACCGATAGCCATCGCCGCGCGCAAGGTTTCCTGGCAAGCACCGATGCCGCAACTTACCGCAACGACTTCGGTGGCCACACCGGCCTCTTTCAGGCGCACAGCTTCTTCCACTGCGATCTCGTCGAAGGGGTTCATGCTCATCTTGACGTTGGCGATATCCACACCACTGCCGTCGGCCTTGACGCGAACCTTGACGTTGTAATCGACAACGCGTTTGACGGGTACCAGAATCTTCACTCTGCCGCGCTCCTCTGTTATTACTGATTGAGTCCCTGCACCGCGTACAGGGACTCATGAATTATGTCACCGCCCTCACCGGAAGGCACTGCTGCACTGCGGCACAGAAGCCATACGGATTGGTATGGCGCATACGGTAGCGTATGGAGGCAGAATCGTCAATACTACGCCGTATGGAAACCATAGCAAAGAAACCCCGCACCCAGCTCGACCGCGACGCCTGGATTGTCGGCGCAATCGAAGTCCTGGCCGAAGAAGGCATTGCCGGCCTGCGGGTGGAAGTCCTGGCCAAGCGCCTCAAGGTCACCAAGGGCAGCTTCTACTGGCACTTCACCGATCGCCGCGACCTGCTCCTCGGTGTTCTGCAGCACTGGAAGGAAGGGCGTATCCGCGACATCATCAAACAGACGCGAGCCCAGCCGGGGCGCGAGCTTGAGCAGATCTACCACGTCATCGACGTGTACAGCGCGAATCGAAGCCGGCGCGGCATGATGATCGAGCTTGCAGTGCGCGACTGGGCGCGTCGCGACGCGGAGGCAAGCGCAATCGTCGCCGAAGTCGATGATGTCCGCCTGCGCTGCGCGCGCGAGCTCTTTCTCGCCTGTGGTGTACCACTCGAAGAAGCTTCGAGCCGATGCATGCTGCTCTATGCGTACGTATTTGGCGTTTCGCTGATGATCTACGACAAGTTCGACAGCGACATCCCACGCCTGAAGCGCGACATTGCAGATCTCATCGCCCGGTCGTCGAGTCCGCGTGCCTGAGCCCGCGGGGCAATCATGCCTGCGACTCATCCAGGCTGCCACCCGCCCAGCGCTGCGCTTGCGTTGCGACCCGTAACCGCCACCACCTCATCGACCCCAATACCGCGTAATCCTGCAAGCACTTCTGCATAGCGTTTGAGGTTGCACGGCAGATTGCGGCTGCCCTGCCCCCACGCCGGAGGGATATCCGGGGCATCGGTCTCGAGCACGATGACATCGAGCGGCAGGCAACGCGCCAGGTCGCGGATACGGGTGGAACCATCGAAGGTCATTGCCCCCCCGAATCCCAGTTTGAAGCCGAGTGCAATGAACTGCTCGGCCTGCTGACGGCTACCATTGAAGGCGTGGGCAATACCGCCACGCAATTCGAAGCGGCGCAACTGGGCAAGGATGGGGTCGATCGCTCGACGCACATGAAGGATCACTGGCAAGGCATGCCGACGCGCCAGTCTGAGCTGAGCGACGAAGAACTCGTGCTGGCGGACCGGATCGACGTCGGTGACATGGTTGTCCAGCCCGATCTCGCCGACTGCGACCACCCCACCGCGCTGCAACTCGTCGTCCAGCACATCAAGGTCCGCCATCTGCGCCTGCATGACGTAAAGCGGGTGAATACCCAGCGCACAGCAGGTGTCGGTCCGCGCACCTGCAAGCGCGCGGACCGCGGCGAAGTTAGCCGCGGCAACGGCCGGCACCACGAAACCTGCGACCCCTGCGGCGCGTGCCTGTGAGATCAGCGCCTCGCGGTCGCCGTCGAACTCCGCTGCGTCGAGATGGACATGGGTGTCGATGAGCATGTGCGGCAGTTCCCGGCGCGGCCGCTCGCGTCAGCGCCCCTTGAACGCTGGCTTGCGCTTGGCGATGAAGGCGTCGATGCCCTCGGCAGCGTCTTCGCACATCGCGTTGCACGCCATCGTCTCGGCCGCAACCTGGTAGGCGGCGTCGATTCCCATTTCGAGTTGCTTGTAGAACAGCTGCTTGCCCATGCGGATGGCAACCGGCGACTTGGCAACGATCGACGCAGCAAGGGCAGCAATCTCATCATCGAGTTGCTCGATCGGGACGACACGGTTCACCAGGCCGCGGCGCTGAGCCTCCCGAGCGTCGATGAAGTCACCGGTCACCAGCATCTCGAAGGCCTCCTTGCGCCCCATGTTGCGCGACAGGCCGACACCCGGCGTAGCGCAGAACAGCCCCACATTGATACCACTCACGGCAAAGCGCGCCACGTCAGCCGCGACCGCGAGGTCGCACATCGACACCAGTTGGCAACCTGCCGCGGTAGCGATGCCATGGACACGGGCAATCACGGGCTGCGGCATTTCGGTCAGCTTCATCATGAACTTGCCGCACAGGCGAAACAGGCGTTGCTGGAACTCGAGCGCGTGGTTGGCACGCATCTCCTTGAGATCGTGCCCGGCGCAGAACGCCTTGCCCTCGCCTGCCAGAACGACAACACGAACGCTCTCGTCACGCGCGATCTCATCCACAGCCGCGATCAGGGTCTCGAGCATCGCGAACGACAGCGAGTTGAACTGCGCAGGCCGGTTCAGCGTGAGGGTGGTCACGCCGTTGCGGTCTTCACGCAACAGCATCGGCTGGTCATCGGGAACGGGTACTGCGCTCATGTCTCGCCTCCGTAATCAGAATGGGGAACAGTCATCGTTATTTACGTTAACGTCAACGTACACCAATACTACCGCGCACTGTGTCCCAAGGCCATCGTCAAACGCGAGCGGGCATGGATGCGCTCTGCATCCGTGCCCGCCCCTGTGCTACCCGAAGGACGCCGTCGAGCGCGCCTGGTCGCGCAGCACGAATTTCTGGATCTTGCCCGTGGATGTCTTGGGCAGCTCGCCGAAGATGATGCGCTTGGGTACCTTGAAGCCAGCGAGGTGTTCACGGCAGTGGGCAACGAGCGTGTCGGCGGCCACCTCCGCCCCTTCGCGAAGCTCCACGAAGGCGCACGGCACTTCCCCCCATTTGTCGTCGGGCAGCGCCACCACCGCTGCAGCCATGACCGCAGGGTGCTTGTACAACGCATCCTCGACCTCGATCGACGAGATGTTCTCACCACCGGAGATGATGATGTCCTTGGAGCGATCCTTGATCTTGACGTAGCCATCAGGCTGCATCACCGCCAGATCGCCGGTGTGGTACCAGCCGCCGCGGAACGACTCCGCCGTCGCATCGGGGTTCTTGAGATAGCCCTTCATGACCAGGTTGCCGCGGAACATGATCTCGCCCATCGTTTCACCATCCCAGGGCACGGGCTCCATGGTGGCTGGGTCCATGACCGTGATTCCTTCCTGGGCGTGGTAGCGCACGCCCTGCCGGCCATTGAGCGACACCTGCTCGGCCAGCGGCAGTTCGCGCCACTCATCGTGCTTGGCGCACACTGCGGCAGGCCCGTAGGTTTCCGTCAACCCATACACATGGGTGATGTCGAAGCCAATCTTCGCCATCCCCTCGATCACCGCAGCTGGCGGCGGTGCTGCCGCCACCAGGCCGGACACCTTGTGGTTGATGCCCTTGCGCCATTCCTCGGGCGCATTGGCAAGCATCGAGTGCACGATCGGCGCACCGCAGTAATGCGTGACACCGTGCTCGCGGATGGCGTCGAAGATGAGTCGCGGATCGACTCGGCGCAGGCACACGTTGACGCCCGCGTTGGCCGCCATCGTCCATGCAAAGCACCAGCCGTTGCAGTGGAACATGGGCAGGGTCCACAGATAGACCGCATGCGGCGGCATGCCCCAGGACACGATGTTGGACATCGCATTCAGGTAGGCCCCGCGGTGGTGATACACCACCCCCTTCGGGTTGCCGGTCGTGCCCGAGGTGTAGTTGAGCGAAATGGCGTCCCACTCGTCTGCAGGCTGCTCGAACACGAAATCGGCGCTACCGCCTGCAATCAGTGCCTCATAGTTCATGCGCCCGAGGCATTCGCCCGGCCCTGTGTACTCCGGATCGTCCACATCGATCACCACCAGGTCTGCCCGCCCGGCCAGTTCCACCGCCTTCTTCACCATGCGCGAATACTCGCGGTCGGTGATCAGCACCCTCGCTTCAGCGTGATTGAGGATGAACGCGACCGCCTCTGCGTCCAGGCGGGTGTTGATCGTATTGAGCACCGCCCCACAAGCCGGCACGCCAAAATGGCATTCGAACATCTCGGGGGTGTTGTTGAGGATCGCAGCAACGGTGTCGCCCTTACCGATGCCCAATTGCTTCAGGGCCGACGCCAGGCGGCGGCAGCGCACATAGCTCTCGCGCCAGGTGTAGCGGCGCGCGCCGTGGATGACCGCGACACGCTCGGGATAAACGTAGGCACTGCGCTCGATGAAGGTTAGCGGCGTCAGCGGCACGTAGTTCGCCACGGTCTTCTCAAGCCCTTGTGCGTAGGGCGACAGTCTCGTCTCGCTCATCTCGTCTCCTTATGGTGGTTCCCCGCCCTGCTCAGCCAGGCGCGGGTTGCCGTTACTCAAGCGCTGCAGCGGCCTGCCGCATTCAACGCTCCGTCCTCGCCGCGGTCAAGCGCCGCGAGCCAGGCGACAATCTCGGCCACCACCCTGTCGGTGGCGACGCGTAAGGCCTCGGCGCCGGCGCTGGCATCTGCCCGCGACGCATCGGCGCTCCCGCTGAACTCGCGCATCGCGACCGCTGTCTCGCTGCGAGATGGATAGAGCGCAGCACGCAGGACGATGCGCGCATGGCTGCGCTCCGCGGTCGCGAATTCCTGGATGAACTCGTCCACATCGACATGCAGGCGACAACGCCCTGGTGCTGCCGCGGGCTGCAGCGCGCGCTGCAGGTTCAGACCCAGCATGGCTGCCGGTGGCGACACCCAGCGGCTCTCGGCATAGGCACGCCGACGCCCCGGATCGTTCCAGGCCAGGCGGTACTGCATTGCTGTCGTCTCGAGCCATGGGGGACTCGCCACCTCGACCCGCGCAGGCACGAGCGCAGGTCTGACCGCGGCAGACGCCCCGAGGCCAAGCTCGTAGAGCGCCATCGGCCTCGGCTGCAAAGAGAATCCTCCACACCCGGCAAGCGCCAGCAGCAGTAGGCCGGCAAGCCAACAGCGGCCATCAGGCACCATGTACGAAAACAATGCTGCATACCTCAAGTCAAGATCCCCATCGTCAAGGTCCGGCCCTCGCATGTTCTTGTTCCCAATCAACGCCCGCTGGAAAAGCCCGCTTCGCCGGGCCCCGGCTCGGTGGCGGGACGTCCCGTCAGCAGCACCTGCGGCGTACTGTCGACCTCCTCGACCAATCTGCTGATCCGCCGCGAGGTTGCACTCAAGTCGCGCAGCAGCTCGTTGAGTTGTGGCAGCGTCCCTTCGAGCAAGCCGTCGCTGGCCGCGACCGCCGCGTGATCGACGCGTACCGCCATGGTATCCAGCCGACGCAGAAGCTGGCGGAGTTCGCCGAGCGTAGGTGCGACTTCCGCACTGGTCCGTTCAAGGCTTGCCAGCAGGCCGGACAGCGCAGCCAGGTTGGCCGGGGTGAAGGCGCTGCGGACACTCTGCAGCGTCTGCGGCATCTCGGCCAGGCTGCGGTCGAACCCAGAGGCAGCGCTCTCGATGCTGGACAGTGCGGCGCGCACTCGACCAAGCGTGTCATCATCAAGAAGGACCGCCATGCGCTCGCTCACCCGTTGAAACTGCCCGACCATCTCGAGCGCGCGCTCGGCGAGCACGTCCAGCAGCCCTGGCTGCAATTCGATGCGTGGCGGCAAGCCGGAAGCCTCCACCAAAGGCAGTGGCTCACCGCCGCGGTCATCGAGCTGAACATACGCCAATCCGGTGACACCGAGCGTGCCCAAGCTTGCCCGTGCTCCCCGCGTCAGCGGCAGATCGCGTGTAACGCGCACGTGCACCAGCACGTTGCGCGAGTCATCGGGGTCTATATGAACACTGCTGACCGCCCCTACCGCCAAGCCGCGAAAGCGCACCCTGGACTGCGCCCCCAGGCCGTTGATGTCGCCTTGCGCAACCAGCACCAGTTCGCGCACCGGTTCGCGCTCCTGGGAGAACCACCACAGTGCCAATGCGATACCTGCCCCGAGGATCAGCGCGAACAGCCCGGCAGCCAGTGCATGCGCACGATTCTCCATGTCAATTTGCTCCAGTCGCGCGCGCCAAGGCCCGCTGTCCTTGCGCACCGCGGAAAAAGCGCTCGATGAAGGGGTGATCCACGCGCAGCGTCTCCTCGAGCGGGGCATAGCTCAGTATGCGCCGATCGGCAAGTACCGCAACCTTGCTCGCCATCGCTGCCAGGGTATCGAGATCGTGTGTGATCAGCACCACGGTCAGCCCCAGATCGCCATGCAGCGCCCGGATCAGGCGCACGAATGAGGCGCTGCGCTCAGGATCGAGCCCTGCAGTCGGCTCGTCGAGCAGCAGCAGCTCAGGTTCGAGCGCCAACGCACGCGCGAGCGCGGCACGCTTGACCATGCCACCGGAGAGCTCAGCCGGCATCAGCACGGAATGCTCGGGCTCCATCTCCACCATGGCGAGCTTGAGCGCGACGAGATCGTCGATCTCTGCAGCACTCATGATGCCCAGCTCGCGCATCGGAAAGGCGATGTTTTCGCCGACCGTGAAGGCCGAAAACAATGCGCCCTGTTGGAACAGAACCCCGAACCGACGCTGGCGCGAAAGCCGCGCGCTCCGGTCGCCTGCTTGCAGCAGTTCGCCGAACAGTTGCACCGTACCGGCTGCGGGCCGGGTCAGGCCTATGATGTGGCGCAGCAAGGTCGTCTTGCCACTGCCCGAACCTCCCACCAGGGCGACGATCTCACCTCGGGCCACGTCGAGATCCAGCTCTTCGTGCACAACGTTGCGACCGAAGCGGGTTGTAATTCCACGCAGGGAGACGACTGTGGCGGGCGAGCTTGCTGGCGGGTTCATCCCGGGATCCCGATCGACTTGGTGGCGATTGCGAACAGCGCGTCAACCAGGATTACCGCCGTGATCGCCGTCACAACCGAAGCCGTGGTGTTCGCCGACAGGCTCTCGGTATTGGGCTTTACACGCAGCCCGAAGTGGCAGGCGACAAGGGCGATCAAGACACCGAACACCGCGCCCTTGGAGAGGCCTATATAGACATTCGCGACCGGCACGGCATCAGGTAGCGCGTCTACGAAGTAACGCAAGCTCAGGTCGAGCTCCACCCAGGCCGACACCCAGCCACCCAACAGCGCAATGGTCGAGGTCCACAGTACCAGCAGCGGCATCACAAGGCCGAGCGCGATCACCTTGGGCAACACCAGGCGCAGCGAGCACGACACCCCCATGGCGGCAAGCGCATCGATCTCCTCGGTCACCCGCATCACCCCCAACTGTGCGGTCATCGCCGACCCCGAGCGGCCCGCCACGAGCACCGAAACCAGCACCGGCCCCAGTTCTCGAATGATCCCAAGGCCCAGGATATTGACGATGAACACGTCCGCGCCGAACACCTTGAGCTGGAGTGAAGACAGATAGGACAACACAACGCCGATCAGGAAGCCCACCAGCGCAGTCACCGGCATGGCCTTGACGCCGACCTTGTGCACGTTTGCGGAGATCTCGAGCCAAGGCCAGTCGCGCGGGTGGCGCAAGACGTGCAGCAGGTCGAGGAAGATCTGTCCGAGCAGGGCAACGAAGTCCCGCACATGCGCCAGGAACGCGATCAGTGCACCGCCGAGCGCCACCACCGCATCGATTGGCGTGAAAGCCGACAGTTGCGGCAGCGGCCGTTCCGCGCTGCGTGCGACGCGCTCCAGCGTTTGACGATGCGCCGGGCGCAGGCTGAGTTGCGTCGGCCAGCGCCGCCCCCAGGCCTGCCAAAGCAGGGTCGCCCCAAAGCTGTCCAGCCGTTCGACCGCTTCGAGACTCCAGGCCGCATCGGCGGACGCCATGCGCAACTGCCGGCGCAGTCCTGGCAACTGCGGCCCCAGCGCACGCAAGGTCCAGTCACCGCTCAACCGGGCCGAGGCGGGCGTCAGCACCAGGCTGCCGCCTTGTCTCGCTTCTGCCTGGCCACCGGGACTCATGAGCGCTTATGCGGTGGCGCCGCGTACGCTCAGTGCGCGCACGTAAAGCCCGCGCCCAAGCCCCATCCATTGGCGCTGCTCCTCGTTGAGCGCGGCCGCGGTCAATGGCAGCTTCTGCAGCCACCCCGGCGCTGCCGTCACCGAGAACCCCCTGCCCTCCCGCTTCATGGTGATCGGCGGCAGACCACGGGCGTCGCGTGCGCGATGGATGACAACGGCCAGGCGCAGGCAGGCGATCAGCATCCAGTCCGAACTGCCTGCATCAATTGAAGCCACTCGTTCGAGCTTGCCTCGGTGCGCCAGCACCAGGCGCGCCAGGCGTGCCTGGTCCATGCGCGAAAAACCAGGCATGTCGGCATTGGCCACGATGTAGGCGCTGTGCTTGTGATAGCTCGAGTGCGCGACCGAGATCCCGATCTCGTGCACCAGCGCGGCCCAGCGCAGGAAACGTCGGTCCGGGTGCTCTGGGTCCGTCATTGCCGGCTCGAGCTGGCCCAGCAGGTGGCAGGCGGTATCTGCCACCTGCTGGGCCTGGCGCAGATCGACGCCGTAACGACGCACGAAGGCGCTGATCGTCGCGTCGCGCAGGTCATGGTGGTGGTAACGGCCAAGCAGGTCATACAGCACGCCGAGACGCAGGGCCCCCTCGGAGAACAGCATGTGCTCGAGCTCGAACTCCTTGAACACAGCGCTCATGATGGCAAATCCGCCCAGGATCACTGGCAGGCGGTCGCCCTTGAGGCCTGCGAGGTCGATCGCATCGAGGCGACCTGCGCGCAAGAGCACGGCCTTGAGCTGCTCGAGGCCGTCGCGAGTGATCCCCCCCGAAGAGAAGCCGTTCTGCTCCAGGATCTCAACCAGCGCCTTTGCGGTACCGCTTGAGCCCACGGCCTCCTCCCAGCCGGTGTCGCGATAGGTCTGGGAGATGGTCTGCAATTCGCGCCGCGCTGCCAGTTCGGCCTCGCGGAACGCACGCTTGTCGATCTGGCCATCAGGGAAAAAACGCAGGCTATAGCCGACACAGCCCATATAGCGCGACTCGAGCAAGGCCGGCTCGAAGCTCTTGCCGATGATGAACTCGGTGGAACCTCCACCGATATCTACGACCAGCTGCTGCTTGTGCGGGTCGGGCAAGGTATGCGCAACCCCGACATAGATCAGGCGCGCTTCCTCGCGGCCCGCGATCACCTCGATCGGAAAGCCGAGTGCCGCTTCGGCACGGATGAGGAAATCGGTCGCGTTCTTCGCCACGCGCAAGGTGTTGGTGGCAACCGCACGCACCCGGGTAGGCGGAAAATCACGCAGGCGCTCGTGGAAGCGTTGCAGCGCCGCGACGCCACGCTGCTGAGAAGCGAGATCAAGCTTCTTGTCGGGAGAAAGGCCGGCGGCCAGGCGCACGGCCTCCTTGAGGCCGTCCAGCGGATAGATCTGGTCATTGACGATGCGGCCCACCTGCAGCCGGAAACTGTTGGAACCCAGGTCGATTGCCGCGATGAGATCTTGCATCATGCTTTAGGAAACTGACGCCACCGGCGCCGGAAGTGCGGATTCTAGCACCGCGCCGCGTTGCATCAGGGGCCATTCGTTTCGCCCCAACACATGGCGCAAACCACGCCGCACAAGGGCTGCGCGCTGTCATGTTCTCGCAACGAAAGTGTCACATAATCATGAATGCCGCATCTCGTTCAGGACGCCCCATGCCCCAGTTCAATCGCACCTCCATGCAGTACCCGGCCGATCATTTCCTCAACCGCGAACTGTCCCTGCTGCAATTCCAGCGCCGCGTCCTGGCGCAGGCGGCCGACCCGACCGTTCCCCTGCTCGAACGCCTGCGTTTCCTGTGCATCGTGTCGAGCAATCTCGATGAGTTCTTCGAGATCCGCGTCTCCGGCATCAAGGAACAGATCCGTATCGGCAGCCGACAGTCGGGCGAGGACGGCATCACGCCGTCCGACCTGCTCGCACGCGTCAGCGACGAGGTGCACGAGATCATCTCCGAGCAGTACGAACTGCTCAACGACGACATCCTGCCCGCACTCGAGAACGAAGGCGTAGTTTTCCTGCGCCGCAGCCTATGGACCGAGGCCCAGCGTGACTGGATCGAGGACTACTTCGTGCGCGAGGTGATGCCGGTCCTGACCCCGGTCGGTCTCGATCCTGCCCACCCGTTCCCGCGTGTGCTCAACAAGAGCCTGAACTTCGCGGTCGAGCTCGAAGGTCGCGACGCCTTCGGCCGCGACTCGGGTGCCGCCATCGTGCAGGCGCCGCGTGCGCTGCCGCGCGTGATCAGGCTGCCGCGAGAAATTTCAACGCAGGAGTACACCTTCGTATTCCTGTCCTCGGTGCTGCATGCCCACGTTGCCAGGTTGTTTGCAGGCATGCAGGTGCTCGGCTGCTACCAGTTCCGCGTCACCCGCAATTCCGACCTGTTCGTGGATGAGGAAGAGGTGAAGGATCTGCGCGCATCGCTCAAGGGCGAACTCCAGCAGCGTCATTTCGGCGACGCGGTGCGCCTTGAGGTGGCCGACAACTGCTCGGATGAAATGGCCAGCTTCCTGCTGCAGCATTTTCATCTCACGCCCAGCGACCTTTATCGCGCGCCCGGCATCGTCAACCTCGTCCGCCTGATGCAGGTACCCGACTGGGTCGAGCGCGCCGACCTCAAGTACCAGGCCTTCGTGCCCGGCCTTCCGAGAGGTCTCGACAAGCGCCGCCAGATCTTCACGGCGATCCGCAACGGCGACATCCTGCTCCATCACCCTTTCCAGAGCTTCGCCCCGGTCATTGAAATGCTGCGCGCTGCGGCTGACGACCCCCAGGTGCTGGCGATCAAGATGACGGTGTACCGGACCGGGACGGATTCGGTGCTCATGGAGCACCTGGCGCGCGCGGCGCAAAAGGGCAAGGAAGTCACCGTCGTGCTCGAACTCATGGCGCGCTTCGACGAAGAGGCTAACATCACTTTGGCCAACCGCCTCGAAGAAGTCGGCGCCCATGTGGTGTATGGCGTCTTCGGCTACAAGACCCATGCCAAGCTGCTGATGGTCGTGCGACGCGAGGAAGACGGTCTGCGCCACTACGTACATCTGGGCACAGGCAACTACCATCCGCGCACCACCCGCTTCTATACCGACTTCGGCCTCATGACCTGCAACAAGGAGATCGGCGAGGACGTCGCAGCGGTCTTTACCCAGCTGACCGGACTTGGGCGCGCCACGGAACTGCGCCACCTCTGGCAAGCACCGTTTTCGCTCCAACCCAACGTGGTGGCGGCGATTCGCCGAGAAGCCGAGATCGCCCGCGCCGGCCGGCGCGGACGCATCATCACCAAGATGAACGCACTGCTCGAGCCGGAAACGATCGAGGCGCTCTACGAAGCGTCGCAAGCCGGTGTCGAGGTGGACCTGATCATCCGTGGCCCCTGCGCGCTGCGCCCCGGCGTGCCCGGCTTGTCGGAGAACATACGCGTGCGCTCGGTCGTCGGGCGTTTCCTGGAGCACCACCGCATCTTCCACTTCCACGCTGACGGCGAAGACCTGGTGTACCTGTCCAGCGCCGACTGGATGGACCGCAACTTCTTCCGTCGCATCGAGATCGCCTTCCCGGTGCTGGACCCGCGCCTGAAGCGCCGCGTGATGAAGGAAGGCCTGCGCCCCTACCTCGGCGACAATTGCCAGGCCTGGGAAATGCAGCCCAGCGGCAGCTACCGGCGCAAGCATCCGCGCAGCGTACGCCGTGCGGCCCAGCTCATCCTGCTCAATGAGCTCGCAGCCAGCAGCTGAGCGGCCTACTTGCGTTGCGCGTCGATCACCCCGGACACCTCACGGATCAGGGTGGTCGCGCGCTGCATCTGCTTTACGCCGCCCACCTCCATCGTGAAGCGCATGTAGGCCGTACCCTTCTTGGTCAGGGTATTGACGGCAATCACGTTGAGCTTCTCGCGTGACAGCACTTCGGAGATGTCGCGCAGCAAGCCCTGGCGGTCGATTGCCTGGACGACGATATCCACCTGATAGAGCGCCGTACGGCTATCGTTTGCACGCTCGCCCCAGTCGGCGGCGATGACGCGCTCGGGGTGCTTGGCCGCAAGTTGCTGGAAATCGTGACAATCGACACGATGGATCGAAATGCCCCGGCCGCGGGTGACGAAACCCTCGATCGCATCGGGCGGGGCCGGTTTGCAGCAGCGTGACAGCGAAGTCATGAGCTTGCCGACCCCGACGATCAGGATCTTGTCCTGGTTGTCGCCCGAGCGACTGCGGCTGACGACGAACGCTTCTTCCTCGCTGGGCGCAGCCACAGGTGCCGTGCCCTCGCGCAGCGCGGTCTGCACTGCACGCGGTCCGACCTCGCCCCGACCTGCCGCCAGGAAGAGCGCCTCTGCGTTCTTGAAGCCCATGCGCTCGGCCAGCCCGTCGATGTTGGCCTGGGCGTGGCCATCGCGCTGCATCTCCTTGGTCACGAAACTGCGGCCGCGCGCCAGCAAGTCTTCTTCATCGAGCTGAGCGAAGTACTGCTTGATCTTGGAGCGCGCGCGCGAGGTGGCCACATAGGCCTGGCGGGCGTCGAGCCAGTCGCGTGACGGCCCGCCCTCGCGCGCCGACACGATTTCCACGGTCTGACCGCTCTCGAGCGCCGTGTTGAGCGGCACCAGGTGGCCATCCACCTTGGCACCCCGGCAGCGGTGGCCAAGGTCGGTATGCAGTCGATAGGCGAAGTCGATCGGGGTCGCTCCACGCGGCAGGTCCACCACCTTGCCCTGGGGGGTCAGTACATACAGCGTATCGTCGAGCGAGGCGCGTTTGAACTGCTCCATCCATTGCGCGGAATCAGTGACCTCATCGCGCCAGGACAACAGGTTCCGCAACAGCGCAATCTTCTCGTCGTAGTCGCCGCCGTCGCGCGCCCCTTCCTTGTAGCGCCAATGGGCTGCAACGCCCAGTTCGGCGTGCTTGTGCATATCGTGGGTGCGAATCTGCACCTCGAGCGCGCGCCCGTCACCGGCCAGTACCGCCGTATGCAGCGACTGATAATTGTTGCCCTTGGGCTTGGTGATGTAGTCGTCGAACTCCTGCGCAATCGGCTGCCATATCTGGTGGACGAAACCGAGCACGGTGTAGCAGTCGCGCACGTCATTCACGAGCACCCGTAGCGCCCTGATGTCGAACACCTGCGAGAAATCGAGCCGCTTCTTGCGCATCTTGTTGTAAATGCTGTAGATGTGCTTGGCTCTACCGGTAATCTCGGCCTCGATGCCAACGGCAGACAACTCGCGCTTGAGCCGCTCGATGGCGTCCTGGATGAACTGCTCGCGCTCGACCCGGCGTTCGTCCAGCATCTTCGCGATGCGCTTGTAGGTGTCGGGCTCGATGAAGCGGAACGAGAGGTCCTCGAGTTCCCACTTGATCTGCCAGACGCCCAGGCGATTGGCGAGCGGTGCGTAAATGTCGAGGCTCTCGCGGGCAACGTCCACACGCGCCTCGCCAGGCAGCTCGGTGTAGTAGCGCAGCGTCTGCGTGCGCGACGCGAGCCGCACCATCACCACGCGGATGTCCTCCACCATGGCCAGCAGCATCTTGCGCAGCACTTCGGTCTGGGCGCGGATCTCGGGCGCTGACGCGGTTGCCGTCATGCGTGTGAGTACGCGCAGGCCGTTGAGGCGATGCAGCCCACGGACGAGGGCGGAAACCTCACTGCCGAAGCGGGCGCCGACCTCCTCGACCGGGTCCTCGAGCTCCTCCCACACCGCAAACAGCAGCGCAGCCAGTCGCGTCTCGAGATCCATGCGCAGCGACGCGGTGATCAGCGCCGCACCGATCGCATGCGTCCAGGTGGATTCTCCGGTGCCCAGCACCTTGTCTTCGTAAAGGTCGGCAATCCAGTCGAGCGCAGACTGGATCTGGCCGCGGCCAGCCTCATCCAGGCCGGTGGCGAGCATGTCGAGGGGAGCCGCGGTGTCGCCCGGGGCGATGGCGTGAGTGACGGAAACCATGGCGTCGGATTATCCCACATCGGCCGGCTGCAGATGCAGAAGCGGCAGCGCTCTGCCCCCTTCCTTTCAATCGGCGCCGCGGCTGTGCCATCATCGGCGCACCACGACAAGCGCCCGACCCACTCGGCAGACACACTTCGATGCTCGACCGCATCCGCAGCCTGTTCGGACTCCGACACAAACAGCGTGCCATCCAGCCCGCACAGTGGGCGCGTGTCGAGGCCCGCCTTCCCTTCCTCGCCTTCCTGCCCGCTGCAGAGCGCGAGCGCCTGCGCTCGCTCGCGCTCGACTTTCTGGCGACGAAGGAGTTCCACGGCGCCCATGGCCTGCAGCTGGACGACGATACCTTGCTCGCGATCGCACTGCAGGCCTGCCTGCCGATCCTCAACACCGGGCTTCAGGCCTACGCCAACTGGGTGGGTGTCGTCATTTATCCAGGCGACATCCTCATCCCACGCAGTGAGTTTGACGATGCCGGCGTCCTGCACGAATACGACGACGAGGTCCTGGGCGAGGCCTGGGAAGGAGGGCCGGTGCTGATCGCCTGGTTCGAGCATGGCGAACAGCCTGCCGGCATCAATGTGGTGATCCACGAGTTCGCCCACAAGCTGGACATGGAGAACGGCGGCGTTGACGGCCTGCCCCAGCTGCGGCCCGGGATGTCGCGCGCAGTCTGGGCGGACGCCTTCTCGAAGGCCTATGAAGACTTCTGCGCAGACGTCGATCTTGGTCGCCCTTGCGCCGTCGACCCCTATGGTGCCGACAGCCCGGGGGAGTTCTTCGCCGTGGTTTCCGAGGCTTTCTTCGAAACCCCTTGTGTGTTGCAGACGCGCTTCCCAGCGGTCTATGAGCAGCTCAGGCAGTTGTACCAGCTCGACCCTGCGGCCGGCGAGCGCGCGACTGGGCAAAGCCAGCATGACTGAACGCAAGCACCTGCTGATCGTCTATCACACCCAGAGCGGCAATACCGGCCAGCTTGCGCAAGCCGTGCTGCGCGGGGCAGGCCAGGTCGCCGAGGTCGATACCATGCTGTTGCGGGCCTTCGACGCCGGCACCGAAGATCTGCTCCGCTGCGACGGTCTGTTGCTTGGTACCCCGGAGAACTTCGGCTACATGTCCGGCGCACTCAAGGATTTCTTCGACCGTACCTACTACCCGTGCGAAGGCAAGCTCACCGGTCTGCCCTACGCCGTCTTCGTCAGCGCAGGCAACGATGGCACCGGCGCGGTGCGCGAAATAGGGCGCATCGCCAACGGCTACGGCTGGAAGCAAGTCGCCGAAGCGCTGATCGTACGCAAGTCGATCACACCACAGGCACTCACCGACGCCGAGGAACTCGGCGAAGCCATGGCCGCAGGCCTGTCGATGGGCGTGTTCTGAAACGGCCGCCTGACGGCGCACCGCCACGGATATGACGTTCGCCATTCCAGCGGGCAAGGGTGACGTTTTCGCGAAGTGAAAGCCGCGTTCATCAAACGGTAACAACTCCATTTGGCAGACCCCGATTTCGTGTCCTAAGCTGAAAGCGCGTATGCCCTTCGGGCCCGGCCCGGTGCTCGAGGCAACGCCCTTTTTAGTAGCAACGGAGGGTGTCTCATGGCCATAACCTGGATTCTTGTTGCCAACGCCAGTCTCGCCAAACTCTATGCCAACTTGGGGCCCAACAAGGGCCTGACACTGGTGAAGGAACTGATCCACCCGGAAAGCCGTCAGAAGAATGCCGAACTCGTCACCGACCGCTCGGGCGCCATGGCCGCGAACGGTTCGGGAGGCGGTTCGATGCAACCCCAGACGCTGCCCAAGCAGCACGAAGCCAAGGTCTTTGCACAGGAGATCGCTCAGGAGTTGTACCAGGGAAGGGCCAAGAACGCCTTCAAGCGGGCGATCCTGGTCGCTCCGCCGGCCTTCATGGGCATGCTCAACAGCGTCATCGATGCACCCACGGCGCAAATGGTCACCGACCGTTTTGAAAAGGACTACACCAAGACCACGCAGAACGAACTCAGCGAACGTCTTGGTTCCGCGATCTTTCTCTGAAGGAGGGTGTTTTCACGCTTTCGCCGTACCCGATCTGTCACTCGTCGAGGGCCGAAGGCCTGCAGACAAAGGAGGACGCATTTGATCCTGGTGAGAAAATCGTAGTTTCCGTATCGAAAGCAGGAACCCAAGCGAAAGATGTGTCTCCCTAATGGGACACTGGAAGGGCTGATATGCCACCTTCAATGAGAACGGGACGCTCTGCGTCCCGTTCTCATTGGTGCAGCCGCCAGCGCGCCAAAGTCCGATACGAAGCGCCCTGTGCCGTGCGCTCGGAAGCCATCAAGGCGAAACTCGCCACCTGCCAGTGCACGGGCGCCACAGGGCCTGCTGGTGGTGCGTCATGTGCCTTGCGAAGCAAGGTCACATGAGGATTGAAGGCCCGCTCATCGAGCGCCAGGCCGGCATTACGGACACCGGTGCAAAGTTGTGCCGCCAGCGCCTGCAAGGCACCCGGTGGGGTCGATGGCGCAGCCCACACGACGCGGTTGCCATGCCAGCTTCCGGCCACATCCACAGTCAGGGCGAAGGCTTCACCCCTGATCTGCCGTCCGAGCCGCAGCACAGACTCGAGCGCAACAGTCGGGACCTCCCCCAGAAAGGCGAGCGTGAGGTGGAGCGTGTCACGACGCATCACACGCCCACCGCAGAGCAGCTGCAAGGCGCGCGCCAGCGCATGAAGACGGTTAGCCGTCGCAGCGTCGGGCCATAACGCGAAGAACACGCGCAAGTGTTCGTGATCGTCCGGCGGCGCTTTACCCCCGCACATCGCAGTCAGGGCTGGACGCGCGCCAGCATGGCTACGACCTGGGCCGCAATACCTTCGCCGCGACCGGTAAAGCCCAGTTTCTCGGTCGTTTTGCCCTTGATGTTGATTGCCGCTGGGTCGATCTCGAGGTCTGCGGCAATATTCGCAACCATCTCCGGCGCATGGGGCAGGATTCGCGGCGCCTTGCAGATCAACGTGGCATCCACATTCACGACCTCCCAACCTGCGCTGCGAACACGCGCAAAGGCTTCGCGCAGAAGCACCCGGCTGTCAGCCCCGGCGTGGGCCGGGTCCGTGTCCGGGAACAGGCGGCCGATGTCGCCGAGGCCTGCCGCGCCGAGCAGCGCATCAGTCAGCGCATGCAGCAACACGTCGGCATCCGAGTGCCCGAGCAGGCCACGATCAAAGGGGATATCTACTCCACCGACAATCAATGCGCGCCCAGGAACGAGGGCATGGACATCGAAGCCCTGGCCGATACGGAACGGAAAACTCATTGCTGCACACCCTCCCTGTTCTGAAGAATCCACTCGGCCAGATGAAGATCGAGCGGATAGGTCACCTTGAGGTTGGTCGCATCGCCCTGCACCAACCGGGGGCGCAGGCCCGCGGCCTCGATCGCGCTCGCCTCGTCGGTGACGTTACGCGCTCCCTCCAGCGCCCGTCTGAGCATCACGTAACGGAACATCTGCGGCGTCTGCGCCTGCCACAGGCTATCGCGCGCCACGGTCTCGACGACATGGCGATGCTGATCAGCGCGCTTTAGCGTGTCGGCCACCGGTACGGCAAGCAGGCCACCGACCTCGTCGTGCGCAAGCTCGCGAGTCAGCTTGTCAACATGCCAAGGTGCAAGGCACGGGCGCGCCGCATCATGCACCAGCACCCAGTCGCTTTGCTCCGCTTCATGCGCGATCGCGCGCAGGCCGCCCAGCACGCTGTCGGCGCGTGTCGCACCGCCACAGAACAGCGGCTTGAGCTTGGGGCCGAGGCCGGACCAATCGTGGCGCGCCCATTCGCGGTCATCGACCGACAGCACGACGAACACGGCGTCGATCTCGGGTGCAGCGCACAGTACGGACAACGCGTGGTGGATGAGTGGCCGCCCGAGCAGAGGCAGATACTGCTTGGGCTGGGCGGCGCCCATGCGCGAACCCGTGCCGGCCGCAGGCACGATCGCATAATGGCGGGAGCGGGATTTCTGCATGGCGCGCATTCTAGCTGCGCCCTGCAGCGGCTGTGGCGAAGGCCTATAATTTAATTGTTCGCCTGTGCCGCAGGCATCCCCGGGGCTCACGTCCATGGCACTCGCTTCGATCCGCCCGGCCGCGGTGGCCGGGCAGTTTTACCCACGCGATGAACGCGTGCTGCGGACGCAGCTCGCCGAGTTGATGTCCACCGCCGTAGCAATGGAGCACGCGCGCTGGCCCAAGGCCATCATCGTGCCGCACGCCGGCTACATCTACTCCGGCCCGATTGCCGCGACCGCTTACGCCCAGCTCACCCCGATGCGCGACCGTATCCGCCGCGTCGTCATGCTCGGCCCTACTCACCGAGTTGCGGTGCGCGGCTTTGCGCTGCCCGCAGCGCAGGCATTCGCCACCCCGCTCGGCGAGGTCCCTCTTGCGCGGGCCGACTGGTTGCGCCTGCAAGCGCGCGACGACATCGTCGTCGATGATCGCCCCCATGCGCTGGAGCATTGCCTGGAAGTGCAGCTGCCTTTCCTGCAAAGTCTGCTCGAACGCTTCGAGATCGTGCCTATCCTGGTCGGCGATGCGCGCCCGCAAGCCGTGGCGAATCTGCTCGAGGATCTATGGGGTGGACCGGAGACGCTGCTCCTGGTCAGCTCCGACCTGTCTCACTACCTGAGCTACCACGAGGCTCAATGGTCCGACCGTGCCGCGATCGAGGAGATCCTGGCGCTGCGTCCCGGCCTCGACCACGAGCAGGCCTGCGGCGCCACACCCATCAACGGCCTGCTGCTCGCGGCACAGAACCATCATCTTCATGCCCGCCTGCTCGACCTGCGCAACTCCGGTGACACGGCCGGCGATCGTGCCAGCGTCGTGGGCTACGCCAGCGTTGCCTTCTGCGAAGCGGACCCCCCAAGCCATGCACGACACTGAATTCGGTCCCATTCTCCTCCGCCTCGCCCGCACGGCGATCGCCCACAATCTCGGTCGCGGCCCGCGCCCCTCCCTGCCCGAAGACGAACGCCTGCACGAACGCGGCGCCAGCTTCGTGACGCTCACCGAGAATGGCGACCTGCGAGGCTGCATCGGCAGCCTCAGGCGCTCCCGTCCGCTCGGCGAGGACGTCATCGCCAACGCCATCGCAGCCGCAACGCAGGACCCGCGCTTTCAGCCGCTTACTGGTGACGAACTCGACACCGTATGCATTGAAGTGTCGGTGCTGAGCGAACCCGAGTTCATCGACTTCGCCGATGAAACCGCGCTGCTCGCGCAGTTGCGTCCGCACGAGGACGGGCTGATCCTGTTCTCCGGCTGCAGGTCGGCCACCTTCCTGCCCCAGGTCTGGACGCAGCTGCCCACCCCTGAGGCCTTCCTCGCCGCACTCAAGCACAAGGCCGGCCTGCCTACCGACCGGCCAGTGCCGGGCCTGATGGCTGCGCGCTACCGCGTGCAGAAGTGGAGCGAAGCTACGGGAGCGCACACATGAACGCGAATGCGGGTGCAAGCATCGGTGCGCACTACCCGGCGCGCTACTGGCACCGTCTCGACGACGGCCGCTACCAGTGTGACCTCTGCCCGCGCCTCTGCAAGCTGCACCCCGATCAGCGCGGCGCCTGTTTCGTGCGCATGCGTGCGGGCGACGAGATGTTGCTCACCACTTACGGCAGAAGTTCCGGCTTTTGCATCGACCCGATCGAGAAGAAGCCGCTCAACCATTTCTTCCCAGGCAGCAGCGTGCTGTCCTTTGGCACCGCGGGCTGCAACCTTGCTTGCAAGTTCTGTCAGAACTGGGACATCAGCAAGTCACGCGACCTCGACACCCTGATGGACGCTGCCTCGGCGGACGAGATCGCCGCCACCGCACAGCGCTGGGGCTGCCACAGCGTTGCATTCACCTACAACGACCCGGTCATATTCGCCGAGTATGCCATCGACGTTGCCGAAGCCTGCCACGCCCGCGGGCTGAAGACGGTCGCGGTCACGGCAGGCTACATCTCCGAGTGTGCCCGGCATGATTTCTTCTCGCACATGGATGCCGCCAATGTCGACCTCAAGGGCTTCAGCGACGACTTTTACGTCAAGCTCTGTGGTGCTCATCTTCAGCCGGTTCTCGACACCCTTACCTGGCTCAAGCGCGAGACCACGGTATGGCTTGAGCTGACCACGCTGCTCATCCCCGGTTGCAACGACACCGACGACGAGATTCGTAAGCTGTCGCACTGGGTGTGCAGCACTCTGGGCGCTGACGTACCGCTGCACTTCAGCGCGTTCCACCCGGACTTCAAGATGGCCGACGTGCCCGCAACACCACTCGACACCCTGCGCAGGGCACGCCGGATCGCACGCGATACCGGCCTGCAGCATGTCTATACCGGCAACGTCCATGACAGCGACGGCGACACCAGCTACTGTGCCGGCTGCGGTGAAGCGCTGATCGTGCGCGACTGGTACGAGATCCGCAGTTATCGGCTCGATACCGCGGGATGCTGCCCCCGCTGTGGCACTGCGCTTGCCGGCCGATATGGCGCAGTGGGAGCGGCCATCGGCAAGCCCTTCGGCGCACGTCGCATCCCAGTGGCGCTGCATCGACCTCAACGGACCTGAACACCGAGCCAGTGCTCGCGCTAGCACCTAGCCGAGCCCGCCACCGCGAGCACAGCCCGAACCCTGCACAATGGCATCGACGTGAAGCTACGCAAGACACTCATCAGTATTCCCGCACAGGGCGCCTGGCTCGAAGGACTGCTCTGTCACGCACCCAACGTGCGCGGGCTGGTGCTGCGTCTGCACTCCACCGGACACCCTGCGCTCGACGGGCCAGAGTCCGCTCTCGAAGGCGAGCTGCATCGCCATGGCTTCGCCACCGTCACGCTTGACCTGCTCACCCGCCAGGAAGTCCACCGCGACCCGGACGCCGCCTACAACATTCCCCGCCTGAGCGAGCGCATCCAGAGCACAGTGGAATGGATCGCCCATCAGCCGCCGATCGGGGCACTCAGGCTCGGCCTGGTCGCACAGGACACCGGCTGCGCCGCCGCCGTGCGTGCCGTGGTACGCGACCCAGACCGCTTCACCGCCCTGGTCTTCCTCAACGGCCGCCCCGATCTCGCTGGCGCCGAGCCTCTGCGCGCACTGCGCTGCCCGGTACGCTTCATCGTCACCCCACGCAGTCCGGACAGCGCCATCCTCGAGAAAGCCTATGCCTTGCTCAAAGGCCCCCGCCACTGGCTGGCTCTACCGGATGGTGCCGACGAGCGCGAAGACGAACGTCTGCAGGCACGGGCGGCCTGCGCCTGGCTGGAGCAACATCTGGGCACCACGGAAAGTGCTGCACTAGAATAGAAGGCGTTTTCAATCAAGGCATTCCTGCAGCATGGCCATTCCCGCTGCCGGCGTTGCCGCCTGGGCATCCACTCAGGCCATTTACCCGGCGCCCACCACCACCCGCCAGGATCGAAGCCAAGCCGCGGGCTCGACCGCAGCCGAGGTGACGCCAGACGACCCGCAGACCGAGCTCGAGGGCGGTGGCGGCGCTTACGCACGTGATGAATCTGCGCTTACCGATCAGGAACAGCGCCTACTCCAGCAACTCCAGCAGCGCGACCGCGAGGTCAGGGCACACGAGATGGCCCACGTCGCCGCAGGCGCCGGCCTGGTCACACGAGGCGCAAGCTACACCTACCAGACAGGCCCCGACGGACAGCGTTATGCAGTCGGCGGCGAGGTCAGCATCGATACCTCGCCCGGACGGACACCCGAGGAGACGCTTGCCAAGGCCGAGCAGATCCGTGCCGCCGCACTCGCCCCAGCCGACCCCTCGCCACAAGATCGACAGGTCGCGGCACAGGCCACCCGCATGGCCATGGAGGCTCGTATGGAGCTTGCCCGCCAGGTCTTCGAGCGCGAAGCAATCCCCCCTGAAGAGGCTGGCGACGGTGTCGATGGCGGCAGGCCTGCCGCCGCAGCCGCCGCAGCCGCCGCAACAGCGGCCGACTCGCCGTCCGCCTATCTCGTGCGCCAGGCGCGTTCGGCCTACGAGACCATGGCAGGGTCGGCGCTGGCCGCACGACCGCCCGGACTGGATCTGATGGCCTGAATACAACAACAGGCATTTTTGCGGGGATAATGCCGGCCTGCGCCAATGGCTGGCGTTTCCTGGCACCGCCTCGCCCCAATCGCCTCAAGCAGCAACCGAACAACAACATCATGCCCACATCCCTCGACGCCCTGCTCCGCCCGCTTTCCACGCTCGTGCTTCCCAAGCCCGGCACGCGGCTGGAGACCGGCGCACTGGCCGGCTCGGCCGACGCGCTTGCCATCGCCCAGCTCGCCGGCCGCGGCCGCATGCTGGTGGTGATCACCGCCAACCCGCTCGACGCCCAGCGCCTTCAGGACGAGATCGCCTGGGTCGCCCCTGGCCTGCGCGCGCACCTGCTGCCCGACTGGGAAACCCTGCCCTACGACAACTTCTCGCCGCACCAGGATCTCATCTCCGAGCGCCTTTCGACGCTGTACGCGATCAGCCGCGGCGAGACCGACCTCGTGCTGGTGCCAGCCTCGACCGCGCTGTATCGCATGGCGCCACCGGCCTACCTGGCCGCCTACACCTTCTTCCTCAAGCAGGGCGAGAAGCTCGATGTCGAGCAGTTCAAGGCACAGATGGCGCTCGCCGGCTATGCGCATGTCACCCAGGTGGTGAGCCCGGGCGAGTTCTCGGTGCGTGGCGGGCTGGTCGACCTGTTCCCGATGGGCTCGCCGCTGCCCTTTCGCATCGACCTCTTCGACGACGAGGTCGAGAGCATCAAGACCTTCGACCCGGACACCCAGCGCACGGTGTATCCGACCAAGGAGATCCGCTTGCTGCCGGCGCGCGAGTTTCCTCTCGACGACAAGGGCCGCACGCGCTTTCGCAGCCGCTTCCGCGAGACCTTCGAGGGCGACCCGACGCGTGCGTCGATCTACAAGGACGTCTCCAACGGCATTGCGCCTGCCGGTATCGAATACTACCTGCCGCTGTTTTTCGACGACACCGCGACCCTGCTCGACTACCTGCCTGCCGACACACCGGTGCTGCTGCACCGCGACGTGCCGGCGGCGATCGCGGAGTTCTGGAAAGACACGCGCTCGCGCTACGACCTTCTGAAGGGCGACCGCACTCGTCCGGTGCTGCCACCCGACCAACTCTTCCTGAGCGACGAAGCCTTCTTCATCGCACTGAAGAACCTTCCGAAGCTCTCGATGGGTGTCGAAGCCTGCGCCGACACCGCCGGCGCACTGGCCCTGCCGCCGCCCGAGGTCGCTGTCGAGCGCAAGGCCACCGACCCGTTGCACAAGCTCAAGGCCTTCCTCGACAGCTTCGACGGCCGCGTGCTGCTGCTGTCGGACTCGCCTGGCCGACGCGAGACCATGGCGGAATTTTTCGGCGAGTACGGCGTCAAGCCGGAGGCCAGCGCTGACTTTGGCGCCTTCCTCGATACCGATGCCCGCCTCGCGCTGGGCGTTGCGCCGCTCGCGCGCGGCTTCGTGCTGCCCGCGGCGAAGCTGGCGGTGCTCACCGAGACCGAACTCTATGCCGCCACCGCGCGCAGCCGAGTCCGTCGTGATGCGCGCAAGGCCGCGACCATGGAAGGTTGGCTGCGCGACCTGTCCGAACTCAAGATCGGCGACCCGGTGGTGCATGTATCCCACGGCATCGGCCGCTACCTTGGGCTCATCCACATGAACCTGGGTGAGGGCGACACCGAGTTTCTGCACCTGGAGTACAACGGTGGCGACAAGCTCTACGTGCCGGTGTCGCAGCTGCATGTCATCACCCGTTACGCTGGTGCCGACCCCGAGGCAGTCGACCTTCACCGCCTCGGCTCGGGCCAGTGGGAGAAGGCCAAGAAGAAGGCGGCGATGCAGGTGCGCGATACTGCCGCCGAGCTGCTGGCCCTGTACGCCCAGCGCGCCGCACGTCCCGGCCACCGCTTCGACTTCAAGCAGCACGACCTGGAAGCCTTTGCCGAAGGCTTCGGCTTCGAGACCACGCCCGACCAGCAGGCCGCGATCGACGCTGTGGTCGGCGACATGAAGTCCGGCCGGCCGATGGACCGCCTGGTGTGCGGCGACGTCGGCTTTGGCAAAACCGAGGTCGCGCTGCGTGCCGCCTTCATCGCCGTGGCCGATGGCAAGCAGGTGGTGGTGCTGTGTCCGACCACCCTGCTCGCCGAGCAGCATTACCAGACCTTCGCCGACCGCTTCGCCGACTGGCCGATCAGGATCGCCGAGCTGTCGCGCTTCAAGTCAGCCAAGGAGCAGGCCGAGGCCCTGCAGCAACTGTCGGAGGGCAAGGTCGACATCATCATCGGCACGCATCGCCTGCTGCAGAAGGATGTGGTGTTCAAACGCCTGGGGCTGGTGATCATCGACGAGGAGCACCGCTTCGGTGTGCGCCAGAAGGAGTCGCTCAAACAGCTACGCTCCGAAGTCGACATCCTGACGCTGACCGCCACGCCGATCCCGCGAACGCTCGGCCTGGCGATGGAAGGCCTGCGCGAGTTCTCGGTGATCGCCACCGCACCGCAGAAGCGCCTGGCGATCAAGACCTTCGTCCAGCCTTCCAGCCGCGGCGTGATCCGCGAGGCGGTGCTGCGCGAGTTCAAGCGCGGCGGCCAGGTGTACTTCCTCCACAACGAGGTCGACACCATCGACAACATGCGCAACGACCTCGAAGAGCTGCTGCCCGAGGCCCGCATCGTCGTCGGCCATGGCCAGTTGCCCGAGCGCGAGCTCGAGCGCGTGATGCGCGACTTCACCCAGCAGCGCGCCAACCTGCTGCTGTGCACCACCATCATCGAGACCGGTATCAACATCCCCACCGCCAACACCATCATCATCAACCGTGCCGACCGCTTCGGACTGGCGCAGTTGCACCAGTTGCGCGGCCGTGTCGGCCGCAGCCACCACCAGGCCTACGCCTACCTGCTGACCATGCCCGGCGCAAAGCCCACCGCGCAGGCACAGAAGCGGCTCGAAGCGATTGCGATGATGGAGGATCTCGGCTCCGGCTTCTACCTGGCCATGCACGACCTGGAGATCCGCGGCGCCGGCGAGGTGCTGGGCGAGAATCAGTCGGGCGAGATCCAGCAGGTTGGCTTCAGCCTGTACACCGAGATGCTCAAGCGCGCGGTCAAGGACCTCCAGGCCGGCAAGGAGCCCGACCTGTCGCAGCCGCTCGAGGTCGTGTCCGAGATCAACCTGCACACCCCCGCATTGCTGCCCACTGACTACTGCCCCGACGTGCAGGAGCGCCTGACGTTGTACAAGCGGCTGGCCAACTGCGAGATGGAGGAAGACCTGCGCGCGCTGCAGGAAGAACTCATCGACCGTTTCGGCGAGGTACCGCCGCAAACTGCAGCGCTCGTCGAAACCCACCGCCTGCGCATGCTTGTGAAAGACTACGGGGTGAACAAGCTCGACGCCTCGGACGCGCAGATCAGCGTGCAGTTCGCCAAGGACGCCCCCATCGACCCGGTCAAGGTCATCTTCCTGATCCAGAAGGACCGCAGCACCAAGATGGCCGGGCCCGAGAAGCTTGTGCGCCGCGTGAGCCTGCCCAATCTCAAGGACAGGGTGAAGGCCGTAAAGGACCTGCTCGATGCGGTGAAGGCTGGGTAGCGAGGCCGACACGGACGTCTCGGCGGCGAGTGCCATCTCGGCGCGTGTCGGTCATCGCTGCGCCTCTTCCCGCTCTCATCAACTAGCCCGACACCACAGGAAGCGCTTAACATCCCGCCGTTACAGCCTCATTACGAACCTGGGCACGCCCGATGATCAAGGTTTACCGCAAGCCACCTCAAGCCTTCCCGACAGAGAGCGCCTTCTTCAGGCTGCCCGGCACCTTGCTGATGGTCCTGGATGAAGACTGGAACGTCCAGATGATGAGCGAGGCCTGGCAAGATGTCCTCGGTGTCGGCCAAGCAGCACTGCGCTGGCGCCCCTTTGCCGCATTCATACACGACGACGATCGCAACAGCGTGCGCGACCGCCTCGCACAACTCGGCCAAGACAAGACCACCCTGAGGTTCTCATGCCGATGCCGCCACGCGGACGGCCACTACGTGGGGCTGGCCTGGAACGTCAATCTGGACCGCGAGCATCACCTCTACTATGTCTCCGCGCATGAAACAGGTGTACGTCTGCGCACTGACGCGGGCGGACTTCCGGAAGTCTTGATCGACGGCCTCACCGGGCTGCCCAATCGCGGGCTCTTCGTCGACCGCATCGGTCACGCCATTCAGCGCGCACGGCGCAATCCGGAGCTGCGATTTGCCGTCATCCATTGTGGCATCGACCGCTTCAGCGTCATCAACCATAGCCTCGGCAACCGCATCGGCGATCTGCTGCTGGTCGAGCTTGCCAACTTGCTGCGCCGCTCGACGCGACCGACCGACATGGTGGCGCGCCTCGGCGGCGACGAGTTCGGCATCCTGCTCGAGGATATCCGTGACGAAACCTCGCCGATCCGTGTCATCAAGCGCCTGCAAGCACATTGCACCCTGCCCTTCGAGCTCCATGAGCAGGAGGTCGTTATGAGCCTGTCGGCAGGCATGACGCTCTCGACACCGGACTACGACGAAGCCGATGCCATGCTGCGCGATGCGGGCATGGCCCTCAAGCGCGCAAAGACTCAAGGTGGCGGCGCTCATGTCATCTTCGATCGCAAACTGCACGAGGAAGCGTTCAACCGGCTCGATCTCGAACTCGATCTGCGGCGGGCCCTGGAACGCAACCAGATCGAGGTTTACTACCAGCCTTTCGTACGGATCAGGGACCGGCGGCTGGTCGGCTTCGAGGCCCTGGCACGCTGGAATCACCCCGAACGCGGCCTCATATCGCCCGCCCGCTTCATCCCGCTGGCCGAGGAAAGCGGCCTCATCGTTCCGATCGGACGCTGGATCCTGGAGCGGGCTTGTACCGACCTGAAGCGCTGGCAAAACACCCACCCTCGCCGACCGGCACTGACCGTCAGCGTAAACCTCGCCGCCCGCCAGATCGCCTATCCAAACCTGCTCAAGGACATCCGCCAGAGCCTGCGTCAGAGCGGTCTCGCCCCGCGCCATCTGAAGCTGGAGATCACCGAGAGCGCGATGATGGACGATGCCGAGCGGGCGATCGAGCTTTTCGTAGCGTTAAAACGCTCCCGCTTGAAGCTCTTGCTCGACGATTTCGGCACCGGCTATTCGTCCCTGTCCTATCTGCACCGCTTGCCGATCGATGCGCTGAAGATCGACCGCTCCTTCATCGAACACATCGACACCCGGCCGACTGACCGCAGTTTTGTCGAGACCATCCTGAGCCTTGCCAAACAGCTCAAACTCGAGGTCATCTGCGAAGGGGTCGAGCGCATCGAGCAGGAGGCCTTACTGCGCGCGCTTGGCGCGAGCCACGTACAAGGCTTCATGTATTCGCGCCCGGTCACCGCGACCCAGGCGGAAATGCTGATCCTGCAGGATATCAACCACCCTGGTCACTTCCTTCCCGACACCGGCCCCAAGGCGATCGACGCCTCGCAAGCTGAGTGCATCGCCACAGCCTGAACTGCGCCCAGCCTCAACACGATGCTCATCAACTGCACCGCCTACCAGCACGGCCGCAAGCTCGCCGATATTCCGGTCGAGGCCATCCGCGACACCTTGCAGCAACCCGACACCTTCGTCTGGGTCGCACTCAAGGACCCCTCAGCCAACGAACTGGCGGTGATGAAGGACGAGTTCGACCTGCACGAGCTCGCCATCGAGGATGCCAACCACCGCCACCAACGCCCCAAGGTTGAGGAGTACGAGGATGAGCTCTTCGCTGTCATGCACCTCGTCGAAGAGCGCGAAGGCAAGCTCCAGGTGGGCGAAGTGCACGTCTTCGTCGGCGCGAACTACATCCTGTCGGTGCGCAACAACCACGAACGAGACTTCCTCGGCGTACGCGCACGCTGCGAGCGCGAGCCGAAGATGCTCGCCAAGGGCCCGGGCTATGTGCTCTACGCGCTCATGGACGCCGTGGTGGATGGCTACTTCCCGCTCATCGAAAAACTCGAGACCGAGGTCGAGGCGCTGGAAGAACGCATCTTCACCCGCGGCGCGGCGCGCTCCAACATCCGCCGCCTGTACCGCCTGAAGCGCAAGGTGACGCTGCTTCGCCATGCCGTTCTGCCGTTGATGGAAGCTGCCGGCAAACTGCACAGCGGCCGCGTCCCCGAGGTCTGCGCCAAGAGCCGACACTATTTCCGCGACGTCTATGACCATCTCGCCCGCATCAACGCCTCGCTCGACGGCATCCGCGACACCATCGGCACCGCCATCCAGGTGAACCTCTCCATGGTTACCATCGACCAGACCGAGATCAGCAAGCGCCTCGCCGCATGGGCGGGCATCTTTGCCGTCGCCACCGCCTTTGCCGGCATCTGGGGCATGAACTTCAATCACATGCCCGAACTGACTTGGGAGTACGGCTACCTCTTCGGCCTGGGCGTCATCGCCAGCGCCGCAAGCTTCCTGTGGTGGCGCTTCCGCAAGGCGGGCTGGCTATAGACGGCGACCGGACCTGCGCCAGACCACCCAATCCCGCCCCCCTCGACAGACGAAACGTCATGAGCCGCTTCGACGCCCTCGCTCGCAGTCTTGAACGCAACCGCATCACCCGACGCCAGGCGCTCTGGCTGCTTGGTGCCGGCACGGCCGCGCTGTCTGGTTGCGCAGCATCGCCGGTCACCGGCAAGACCATCCTGGTCGGCATGAGTGAGGCCCAGGAAAAACTGGCCGACGCCCAGGTCGCGCCGCACCAGTTCTCCCAGGACCTCGGCGCCATCCAGGACGAAACGGTCAACCGCTACGTGGCCGAACTCGGCAAACGCATGGGAGGGTTGACCCACCGTCCGCTGATGCCCTATTCCTACCGGGTACTCAACGCCAACTACGTCAACGCCTACACTTTCCCCGGCGGCGCCATGGGCATCACCCGTGGCATCCTTGCCGAGCTCGACGACGAGGCCCAGCTCGCCGCACTTCTGGGCCACGAACTTGGCCACGTCAACGCCCGCCATGCCGCCCAACGCCAGGGCCAGAGCCTGATCGCGCAAGCTGCGCTCGCCGGGCTCAACGTCGCGGCGCAGGACTCCAACTGGGGCGGGGTGATGGCCATTGGCGGACAGATCGGCGCCAGCGCCCTGCTCGCCAGCTACTCGCGCGAACACGAACGCGAAGCCGATGCGCTGGGCCAGGACTACCTCGTCAAGGCCGGCTACCCGGCCACCGGAATGGTCCGCCTGCACCAGTTGCTCGTTGATGAGGAAAAGGCTGCACCCTCGCTGCTGCGTACCATGTTCTCAACCCACCCGATGAGCCACGAGCGCATGCAGGCCGCACAGGCCGCCGCCGACAACCAGTACCGCATCAGCAACAGCCAGGACGCCCGGCGCGAACGCTTCATGGACAGCACCGCCAGCCTGCGCCGCATCCGCCCCACCATCAACGCCTGCAAGAACGGCGAAACCGCGATGGCAGCCAAGCAATACACGGCGGCCCAAGTCGAGTTCGAATCGGCAATCGCCAAGACCCCGCGCGACTACGCCAGCAACCTGCGCATGGCTCAGTGCCTGCAGGCGCAGGGCGAGACGGGCAGAGCCGGCACCTACGCCAGCGTCGCCCGCGAGATCTACCCGCAAGAGGCCCAGGCGCACAAACTCTCCGGGGTGCTCGCGCTCCAGCAACGCGATCCAGGCAGCGCCTTCGAGCACCTTGACCGTTTCGACCGCCTGCTGCCCGGCGATGCAGGCACCACTTTCCTCAAGGGCATCGCGCTAGAGGGCATTGGCAACCGCCAGGCTGCAGCTCAGCATTACCTCGCCTACCTTCGCCAGAGTCAGCAAGGTAATGCAGCGCAGTACTCCTACAGCCGGCTCAAGGCCTGGGGCGTGGTCAAGTGATGCTGCACCCGGCGGCGATCTCGCGCTGGCGAAAGCAACCCTCGACGTGGTCGTTCACCATCCCCACCGCCTGCATGAAGGCATAGCACACCGTCGGCCCCACAAAGCGGAAGCCTAGGCGCTTGAGCTCGCGGCTCATCGCTCGCGACGCGGCTGTCTCGGCGGGCACGTCGGCCAATGATCGGCGCACGTCATTGCGCGGCACCCCATCGACGAACTGCCACACCAGGGCATCGAGTGAGCCGAAGCGTTCACGCGCATCGAGCACCGCGCGCGCATTCGCAATCGCAGACGCCACCTTGAGCCGATTACGCACAATGCCCGGGTCGGCAAGCAATCGCATCACGTCGTCGTCGGTGTAACGTGCAACCCGCTCCGCGTCAAAATCGGCAAACACGCGGCGGTAATGCTCCCGCTTGCGCAGGATGGTGATCCAGCTCAACCCCGCCTGTGCCCCTTCGAGTACCAGCATCTCGAACAGGTGGCGGTCGTCGTGGCTGGGGACGCCCCACTCAGCGTCGTGATAGGCGACGTACATGGGGTCGTTGCCACACCAGGCACAGCGCTCGGTCATAGGGGTCTCCTGTGGCTCAACTACGCGTTGACGCGCCAAAGCCCTGCTTTCTTTTGAGAGCAGGGCTTTGTTTTGTGGGTTAGTCTGACGATGACCTACTTTCACGAGGGCGGACCTCACTATCATCGGCGCATGTGCGTTTCACGGTCCTGTTCGGGAAGGGAAGGGGTGGTTCCACACAGCTATGGTCGTCAGACTTTGACTTGTTCTTCAGCGTATTGAGCTGAAGCAAAGTTAGGAAGAAGTGTTGTGTGATTGTCTGGTGTGTTGATGCTGTCACCAGAGAGTCGAGTTCGTTTTGTGTTGAAGGTTATAGGATCAAGCCACACGGGCAATTAGTACCGGTTAGCTGAACGTGTTGCCACGCTTACACACCCGGCCTATCAACGTTGTGGTCTTCAACGACCCTTCAGGGGGCTCGAGGCCCCGGGGAAGTCTCATCTTGAGGCGAGTTTCCCGCTTAGATGCTTTCAGCGGTTATCTCTTCCGCACATAGCTACCCGGCGATGCGACTGGCGTCACAACCGGTACACCAGGGGTGCGTCCACTCCGGTCCTCTCGTACTAGGAGCAGGCCCTCTCAAACTTCCAGCGCCCACGGCAGATAGGGACCAAACTGTCTCACGACGTTTTAAACCCAGCTCACGTACCACTTTAAATGGCGAACAGCCATACCCTTGGGACCGGCTACAGCCCCAGGATGTGATGAGCCGACATCGAGGTGCCAAACTCCGCCGTCGATGTGAACTCTTGGGCGGAATCAGCCTGTTATCCCCAGAGTACCTTTTATCCGTTGAGCGATGGCCCTTCCATACAGAACCACCGGATCACTATGACCTGCTTTCGCACCTGCTCGTCTTGTTGGACTCGCAGTCAAGCCACCTTTTGCCATTGCACTATCAGTACGATGTCCGACCGTACCTAGGTGACCTTCGTACTCCTCCGTTACCTTTTGGGAGGAGACCGCCCCAGTCAAACTGCCCACCATGCACGGTCCCCGACCTGGATTCACAGGCCTGGGTTAGAACCTCAACGACACCAGGGTGGTATTTCAAGGTTGGCTCCACCGGAACTGGCGTCCCGGTTTCATAGCCTCCCACCTATCCTACACAAGTCCCGTCAAAGTCCAATGCAAAGCTACAGTAAAGGTTCATGGGGTCTTTCCGTCTAGCCGCGGGGAGATTGCATCTTCACAAACATTTCAACTTCGCTGAGTCTCAGGAGGAGACAGTGTGGCCATCGTTACGCCATTCGTGCAGGTCGGAACTTACCCGACAAGGAATTTCGCTACCTTAGGACCGTTATAGTTACGGCCGCCGTTTACCGGGGCTTCGATCAAGAGCTTGCACCCCATCACTTAACCTTCCGGCACCGGGCAGGCGTCACACCCTATACGTCCACTTTCGTGTTTGCAGAGTGCTGTGTTTTTAATAAACAGTCGCAGCCACCGATTCTCTGCGACCCCGTTCCGCTCCGGCCGCGAGGGCCTTCACGTACCAGGGGCATACCTTCTCCCGAAGTTACGGTATCAATTTGCCGAGTTCCTTCTCCTGAGTTCTCTCAAGCGCCTTGGTATTCTCTACCAGCCCACCTGTGTCGGTTTGCGGTACGGTCACTCTTAGACTGAAGCTTAGAGGCTTTTCCTGGAAGCCGGGTATCACTCACTTCGGATCCGAAGATCCTCGTCATCACGCCTCAGCTAAGCCACGCGGATTTGCCTACGCAGCACGCCTACACGCTTAAACCACCTATTCCAACAGATGGCTGAGCTAACCTTCTCCGTCCCCCCATCGCATCTAAGAGCGGTACAGGAATATTGACCTGTTTCCCATCGACTACGCATTTCTGCCTCGCCTTAGGGGCCGACTCACCCTGCGCCGATGAACGTTGCGCAGGAAACCTTGGGCTTACGGCGAGGGTGCTTTTCACACCCTTTATCGCTACTCATGTCAGCATTCGCACTTCCGATACCTCCAGCATCCCTTACGAGACACCTTCGCAGGCTTACGGAACGCTCCCCTACCACGTGTCAAAGACACATCCGCAGCTTCGGTTCATGGCTTGAGCCCCGTTACATCTTCCGCGCAGGACGACTCGACTAGTGAGCTATTACGCTTTCTTTAAAGGGTGGCTGCTTCTAAGCCAACCTCCTAGCTGTCTATGCCTTCCCACCTCGTTTGCCACTTAGCCATGCATTTGGGACCTTAGCTGGCGGTCTGGGTTGTTTCCCTCTTGACACCGGACGTTAGCACCCGATGTCTGTCTGCCGTATATCACTTTGCGGTATTCGGAGTTTGCTATCGCGGGGTAGATCGCAATGACCCCCCCAACGATTACAGTGCTCTACCCCCGCAAGTGTCCGTACGACGCACTACCTAAATAGTTTTCGGGGAGAACCAGCTATTTCCGGATTTGTTTAGCCTTTCACCCCTATCCACAGCTCATCCCCTAACTTTTCAACGTTAGTGGGTTCGGACCTCCAGTACCTGTTACGGCACCTTCATCCTGGCCATGGATAGATCATCCGGTTTCGGGTCTACGCCCAGCGACTAAGTCGCCCTTATCAGACTCGCTTTCGCTACGCCTCCCCTATTCGGTTAAGCTCGCCACTGAACGTAAGTCGCTGACCCATTATACAAAAGGTACGCAGTCACCCCTTACGAGGCTCCCACTGTTTGTATGCATGCGGTTTCAGGATCTATTTCACTCCCCTCCCGGGGTTCTTTTCGCCTTTCCCTCACGGTACTGGTTCACTATCGGTCGATCACGAGTATTTAGCCTTGGAGGATGGTCCCCCCATCTTCAGACAGGATTTCTCGTGTCCCGCCCTACTTGTCGCACGCTCAGACCCGCCACCGGCTTTTCGCATACGGGACTATCACCCTGTATCGTCGGACTTTCCAGACCGTTTTGCTAAGCTGATGGTTTAGTCGTGCAGGCTGCTCCGCGTTCGCTCGCCACTACTTGCGGAATCTCGGTTGATTTCTGTTCCTGCGGCTACTTAGATGTTTCAGTTCGCCGCGTTCGCCTCCTCAGACCTATGTATTCAGTCTGGGATACCCCTTGCGGGGTGGGTTTCCCCATTCGGACATCGTGGGATCAAAGCTCTATTGCCAGCTCCCCCACGCTTTTCGCAGGCTTACACGTCCTTCATCGCCTGTGATCGCCAAGGCATCCACCACATGCACTTAGTCGCTTGATCCTATAACCTTGGATCCTCTCCGATCTTGCGATCTCGAAGACCCTTCGTACAGGAACGAACTCGTTTGTGCGATCCGGCACTACGCTGACAAGCTCAGCACCGGATCAATGCAATCACACAACTTGCAGTACGCACCGGCTCGGTACGTACTACACTTCTTCCACTTTGTTAAAGAGCGAACCTCAAACAACCGACAACCGACTCGAACCGAGTCGCCCATCGATCAAGAAGTCAGACATGACGACATCGATCACCATGTCTGACTTCTCGAACGCCTACTTGCAGCACCTGCTTTCATGCCGCACGAGTTCTGGTGGAGCTGGTCGGGATCGAACCGACGACCTACGGCTTGCAAAGCCGCCGCTCTCCCAGCTGAGCTACAGCCCCCTCTCGTGTCGAGCAACCAAAAAGACTTGGTGGGTCTGGTTGGGTTCGAACCAACGACCCCCGCCTTATCAAGACGGTGCTCTAACCAGCTGAGCTACAGACCCTCTCATATGCTTCGAGGCTCTTCGCCTGAACAACCGATAAGTTGTGGATACTTGGCAGACCGTGATCTGTTCTCTTGAAAGGAGGTGATCCAGCCGCACCTTCCGATACGGCTACCTTGTTACGACTTCACCCCAGTCATGAATCTCACCGTGGTAAGCGCCCTCCCGAAGGTTAAGCTACCTACTTCTGGTGAAACCCACTCCCATGGTGTGACGGGCGGTGTGTACAAGACCCGGGAACGTATTCACCGCAGCATGCTGATCTGCGATTACTAGCGATTCCGACTTCACGTAGTCGAGTTGCAGACTACGATCCGGACTACGATCGGCTTTAAGGGATTGGCTCCACCTCGCGGCTTGGCAACCCTCTGTACCGACCATTGTATGACGTGTGAAGCCCTACCCATAAGGGCCATGAGGACTTGACGTCATCCCCACCTTCCTCCGGTTTGTCACCGGCAGTCTCACTAGAGTGCCCAACTAAATGATGGCAACTAGTGACAAGGGTTGCGCTCGTTGCGGGACTTAACCCAACATCTCACGACACGAGCTGACGACAGCCATGCAGCACCTGTGTTCTGGCTCCCGAAGGCACCCTCGCCTCTCAGCAAGGTTCCAGACATGTCAAGGGTAGGTAAGGTTTTTCGCGTTGCATCGAATTAATCCACATCATCCACCGCTTGTGCGGGTCCCCGTCAATTCCTTTGAGTTTTAACCTTGCGGCCGTACTCCCCAGGCGGTCGACTTCACGCGTTAGCTGCGTCACTCAGTGCATTGCTGCTCCGAACGACTAGTCGACATCGTTTAGGGCGTGGACTACCAGGGTATCTAATCCTGTTTGCTCCCCACGCTTTCGTGCATGAGCGTCAGTACAGGCCCAGGGGGCTGCCTTCGCCATCGGTGTTCCTCCTGATATCTACGCATTTCACTGCTACACCAGGAATTCCACCCCCCTCTGCCGTACTCTAGCCTTGCAGTCACAAACGCAGTTCCCAGGTTAAGCCCGGGGATTTCACATCTGTCTTACAAAACCGCCTGCGCACGCTTTACGCCCAGTAATTCCGATTAACGCTCGCACCCTACGTATTACCGCGGCTGCTGGCACGTAGTTAGCCGGTGCTTCTTAGTCCGGTACCGTCATCCATGTCCTATGTTAGAGAACACGATTTCTTCCCGGCCGAAAGAGCTTTACAACCCGAAGGCCTTCTTCACTCACGCGGCATGGCTGGATCAGGGTTGCCCCCATTGTCCAAAATTCCCCACTGCTGCCTCCCGTAGGAGTCTGGGCCGTGTCTCAGTCCCAGTGTGGCTGATCATCCTCTCAGACCAGCTACTGATCGTCGCCTTGGTGAGCCATTACCTCACCAACTAGCTAATCAGACGCGGGCCAATCCTTCGGCGATAAATCTTTCCCCCGTAGGGCGCATGCGGTATTAGCAGCCGTTTCCAGCTGTTGTTCCGCACCAAAGGGTATGTTCCCACGTGTTACTCACCCGTCTGCCACTCCCCTTGCGGGGCGTTCGACTTGCATGTGTTAAGCCTGCCGCCAGCGTTCGTTCTGAGCCAGGATCAAACTCTCAGGTTAAACAAAAGTTCAATCACAGGCACCAATTCTCAATCGCTGCATAAAGCACTCAAAGTTCCCTGACACTTCTCAGCGCCAGAAACTCGACAGAGACCATTTCAATCTCACGACCAAAATGTGTCTTCCTTGCTTCTTTTCCGAAAAAGAAACGTACCTGTCCGTAACCCTTGCTTCTTAGCAAACCCGTTTCCAGATCCGCCGAAGCGCAAAGTCAACGCCGGCCGCGTTTCCCTTCCTTCAAATA